>Ga0255348_1000020_pt1 | contig 90108 bp, 130 predicted proteins | sample CBST25v5metaG_FD_189945 | JGI IMG/M metagenome (GOLD analysis project Ga0255348, IMG submission 189945) | Peat soil microbial communities from Stordalen Mire, Sweden - C.B.S.T-25.v5 | ecosystem: Environmental > Terrestrial > Soil > Wetlands > Peat | place: Sweden: Norrbotten County, Stordalen... | reverse complement strand
TTTTAATTGCGCGCATTGTAGCAAAGTAGTGTACAGTGTTCCTGATCCGCTGAAGGCGGATTGCACACTTCTCCAGGTGTGCGTTGTAGGGTTCTTGGCTCGATCGTACCTTGCCCCAGCCAAGAGCCCTTATCCATCTCTGGACAAAGAAAAGGAACGAGATGATCCACATTACGAAATCCGGTTTCCAGTGCCTCGAATGGAACTCGGCTCTGCACCGGGACGTGCAGTGCTTTGGGGCTTTGCTCGTTGACCACCTGCGCGATGCCGTGACCCTGGTTGAAGAAGGCGTGACGCTCGGGGACATCCTGAGCTTTGTCGCCAACGATGAATTTTTGCCCTTCTTTATTGGCTCGTATTCTGGATGCAACGTACTGGAGATATATCAGGAAATCAAAGATGGCGTGAAGCCGCTGGTGCCCGAGGACGATGCCAAATATTGTACGGTGGCCATGGATGTCGAAGTTCGGCCAGATCACAAGTGCAAAACGCACAAACGGATCGAGACCGATTTGGATTTTTACGGGTGTGGAAACGACGGAAAGGCATATGGACTTGATCTCACGTCTTTGGCAGAGATCGCCGCGCTACCTTTCCGGCTTGAATCCAACGCTATATTGTGGCATCGTGGCAAGGATTCCGACGAGAGAGAAGAAGGCTTGGAATTCACGCCTACCTTGCTGGAAGTCCTCGACACCATCTTCTTCGATCTTTCCTTCTACGGCAGCTCGACCGAAAAGGCAGACGTTGTTGAAACGCTTCAACAGCAGGTCAAATCGATCGAGGATGGAACGGCTACACTGGTGCCGTTGGATCTTGGAGAAGAGAGCAAAGATGATGAGTGATACAGAAAACAAAGTTGGGGTCGAAGATCGCGAGAAGATTCTGGTGGATGCACTGAAGGCGTGTCTAAAAAAGGGATCGCGGTGGCACCCTTGCGATCCCGTTGTTGTGCAGGCTCGTGCAGCTCTGAAAGCTGTTGGAGAAGAGGCCTAAGTCATGAGCAGAAATGTAAACGTTAGGGACGATGCGGTGGTCATTGTTTTGACTCCCAAACAGGCCGCAAAGCTTGGCCTTTACTTGCGTGGCGTGTCGCCCACTCTTGATTCTACTGTTAAAACAAAGCTCTTAAATGCGGTTAATATTGCTGGAATAGGGTAGGCAGCAAGCTTACTCGTTCCAGATCCATACCCGGTTGAGTTCGGGGTGAATGGCTCGGCTGCGCAGGAAGGGAAGTTCAAACTCCTCGTGCGGCTGGGCCATAATCTTTTTGGTGCCATGCACTCGTTTGTTGCCGATCAAGATGTAGGTGCAGCCGGTGGCCAGGATCTCGTCTTCCTTGATGCCCCAGGCATTGCCACCTTCTGGTGGCGGCGGCAGGTTCGGATCGATCCAGTGTGTGACCCAGGAGGCAATCACAACATCTGGCTTGTACTGCTTCACTGCATCGAGGGCATCGATATTCTGGACAAAATCAGGATATTTGATAACCGGTTGACCCACCAGATTGTAATAGGACTTGGTGTCAGGCCATTCCTGCATCCGGTTGTCTGTGGCGGGGATGCCGAGATGATGCGCCAAGTCACCGGTGCCCGCGCCAATCTCGATCGCATCGCGGCCAGCAATACGCTTCTGAAGCCATTCAACCAGCTCGATGGTGGGAAGGCCATAGCGGGCATAGCGATTGCACCAGAGGCACAAAGCGTCGGGAGAAATGGCATCGTAGGCTTTGGAGTCCAGCAGCTTGAGGAGGTTGTTGTCATCCAGTAGACTGGGCAGCTTCAAATCGGCGCGCAACCATTGAAAATCCATGTTAGGATAATCGCATTTAAATACAATGTGCGCAATTAAAAATGAACAGAGAAAGGGGTTCCGTGCTTGATCTTGAGCAGTACCTGGAAAAGCACTACCGCATCGATCTGCAGTGGGATGGCGAAGACTGGATCGCAAAAAATCCAGAGCTGCACGGTTGCATTGCTGACGGCAAGACAGTTCAAGAAGCAGTGGAGTCGCTAGCGATTTCAAGAAAGTTGTGGCTTGAAAGTCGCTTGGCTACTAATCTTGAAATTCCTTTACCTGCATCTGCGCAATAGCAAACACCAAGGAGAACGATGGCAAAACCGATCGTTGGGCATTTCACGGAGTTGGTAGGCAGGCATATCGCGAATCGACGAAGAGCGAAGAAGATGCCGCCAGAAGAACTCGCAAAGAAGATTGGCGTGAGTGTGACCGTGCTCGATCACATGGAACACGGATTCTGCCATATCAATCTGGAGCAGCTGATGCTGTTTTCTCGATACCTTGCACCCCTCCCAGATTTGATGGCGTTGCCGCACAGCAATGAAGGCCAAATGGCAGAGTATGTCGACCGAAAAATCCGTGCGATGAGCGAAGAACAGTTGCGCGCTTGGCAGCAGGATACAGAGTCGCTTGCTGGCGATAGCCGCCGCATTTTTATCCTTGACGGCTATCCGGAACCAGAGTAACGTGACTTCCATGCCGCGGTTAACGCCCAGTTCGTCGTCCCTGCTAAGCGATCGGTAGGGTGCGCCTGAGCAAAGCGCGATCATCGGGCCCTTACCCTCGCCGAAGCTGGCGGGGGTTTTTGTTGGAAGCGGGCGTGGCGGAATGGCAGACGCAGCCGACTTAGGATTGGTTTTTTAAGGGTTCGAATCCCTTCGCCCGCACCAAGTTGCAAAGTTGGCCGAGTGGCTGAAGGCATTGTAAACGGGAGACAGAATGATTCAGCACTGGGATGCAGAACATGGACTGATTCCGCTTCGCTTTTTCCTGGTTCACCGCGGCATCGCGATCATGCGCGGCTTCAAAACTTCCAGGGATGCACGTGATGAAATAAAACGGCGTGGAGCTATTCAGATTGTGCAGATCAAAGCCTGGCAAGCTCTTGGTGAGGATCTGGCCTGGGATATCACAGCGGGAGAGATGCCTGAACGGTAAAAGGGTCGCACTGCTAATGCGATGGTCTCGGAAGAGCCACGTGGGGTCAGCACCCACTCTCTCCGCCAAGTTGGGAGGCGGCATTGTCTTGCTGGATTGTGGAAACCAAGAAATGCAAGCTGTGCGGCAAGTTGAGCTACGCAGACCGCGACGATGCGGATTACGCAGCCCAGAGGATGCCGGTGCTCATGGCGTCTTACAAGTGCCTTTATGGCAATGGTTGGCATCTGACAACCGTGCGGAAGCGTGGGCGAGTGGTTTATGCCGGCGGTCCAGAAAACCGCTAGGCCGAAAGGCTTCGTGGGTTCAAATCCTACCGCTTCCGCCAATCTCTGTTTGAGGCGTGCGACAATTTAAGAAAAATATAATTCAATGTTTGCCTAACTGGAAGAAAGCGTGCTTAACCCCAAGACATTGCTAAGTAAGAGAGGTACGAATAAAAAGGGGCCGATGAAACTTTCAGACTATATCTTCCAGCAACTGCGCTCCTGGGGGGCTAAGCATGTCTTCTTGGTGACCGGGGGCGGAGCTGTGCACTTGAATGATTCCTTGGGAACCAGTGGCCTGCATTATATTTGCACGCATCATGAGCAGGCGGCGGCAATGGCTGCCGAAGGTTATGCCCGAATCACGCAAACGCCGGGAATCGTAAATGTGACGACCGGCCCCGGTGGTATTAATGCGCTGAATGGAGTATTTGGCGCATGGACCGATTCGATTCCAATGTTGGTGATTTCCGGCCAAGTCAAGCGCGAGACATGCATGTCCACCTATGGCCTGACCAATCTTCGACAACTTGGCGACCAGGAAGTGGATATCGTTCGTATGGCGAAGGGCGTCACTAAATATTCCGTGCTAGTCAGTGAGCCAGAAGAGATTGCCTATCACCTGGAGCGTGCTTGGTATCTTTGTCAAAACGGCAGTCCCGGCCCTTGTTGGTTGGATATTCCTGGAGATGTGCAGTCCGCGCAAATCAATCCAAAAAACCTGCGGCATTACGATTCTTCCGAGGATGCACTTGTCTTTGATCCTGAAGTTGTACATGCACAAGTAAAAGATATTCTGGATCGCATTAGCAAGGCACAGAGACCGGTCCTTATGGCCGGCTATGGTATTCGGCAATCGCGAGCCGTCGAAGAATTTGAGCAGATGATGCGTCTCCTCAAAATTCCTGTGACCACTGCTTGGGCCCACGACCTGATGGCTAGCGACGATGAACTTTTTTGCGGTCGTGCTGGAACCTTTGGCGAACGAGCAGGAAACTTCACAGTGCAGAATGCGGATCTGTTACTTGTGCTTGGATCGCGGCTGAATATTCGCCAAACCAGTTATAACTACAAATCCTTTGCTCGTTTTGCGACCAGAATACAAGTTGATGCGGACCTTAATGAGTTGCGCAGACCTTTGATCAATCTAGATTTGGCCATTCATTGTGATATCAAAATCTTTTTGGCAGAAATGGTGCTGCAGTTGAAACATTATCCGGAGGTGTGCGGTGATCATACGGCATGGCTCAGGCGCGCTTCGCAGTGGAAACAACAATATCCGGTTCTACAATCGAAACAGAAGGTACAAGGGCCACCCATGAACCCTTACCATTTTATCGACGGCCTCTTTCATATGCTCGAACCTGACGATGCCGTGATTTGTGGCAATGGCAGCGCGTTTATCGTGCCTTTTCAAGTGGCGAAGTTGAAGACAGGCCAACGACTCATTGCGAACTCTGGCTCGGCATCGATGGGCTATGATCTTCCGGCAGCAATTGGTGCAGCGGTGGCACGAGGGAAACGCATCATCTGTCTGGCCGGCGATGGCTCCTTGCAGATGAACTTGCAGGAGCTGCAAACCGTAGCAGGCTATCGACTCCCCATCAAAATTTTTGTGCTGAGCAACGGTGGTTATCTGTCCATCCGGCAGACACAGAATGGATTTTTTGCCGGTCGCCACATTGGCGAAGGTCCGGCAAGCGGTGTGACCTTTCCCGACATCGTGAAGGTGGCCTCAGCCTACGGCATTCCTGCCTTCCAGCTGAAGACTATGGCGGATCTCGAAAATGCCTCTGTTCAGTTGCGTGCCGACGGACCGGCACTCTTTGATGTCTGCCTGGATGCGCAACAGGGCTTTGAGCCGCGTCTGCGCTCACGCATTCTTCCCGACGGCAGGATTCAGACGTCAAATCTTGAGGATATGTATCCCTTCCTCGACCCAGAAGAACTGGATGCCAACATGTTGACGCAAACAAAGACCCCGCAATAAAAGAAACGCTTCCATTTTCGTGCTTACACAGTTTGTCCGTCAATATCTGCAATAATAGGCAACAACGCAGTTTAAGTGCATCGGACAGATGCAACATGAAGATTCCCAGTTGCTACATAAGCGATGGACGTAACAAGGCAGTAGAAGTGCATCGCATAGATGCAACCTTGATGAGCGTTCTCTTTTGTTTGTTCCACCGAAGTTGAAGTGCATTGAAGAAATGCAACACCGAGGACGAAGCAATCAGTACCGAGGAGAAGACTGGATGCCGTTGGGACTTGGAAAGTATGATGCGAGCTGCACGAAGGTTCGCGAGGAGACAGGAGCAGAAGGCGTGTTCCTAGCCGTTTTTGATGGCGAAAAGGGAACTGGATTTTCTGTGCAGGCACCTCTTGAACTCGTGGAAAAATTGCCCGAGATTTTGCGCAAGACCGCGCGCCAGATCGAAGAATCTTTTGAGTCAGGTCATCTTTAAGCTGTGCTATACTTTCCGCGCGGGGCGGAACAGTCCGGTTGTGTTCGCTGGAGTCATAATCCAGAGATCGCAGGTTCGAATCCTGCCCCCGCGATTATGAAGTTTACAAGATCGAGCGGCTTGGGGTCCTCCAAGGGGAGATCGGGAAGTATCTCGTCAAGAGGCACAGCGCTTTCGGGAGCTGTGCAGTACCGGTCAGAGAAGCCTTGGTCAGGCAGTTTGCAAGCGAGACGGAGTAGCCCCATCGATGAGGTCTCGCCGCCGCTCGACAAGTTCCCGGTGCTATGGTGCAGGGGGAGAGCCTCTGACGAAGCGACTGGACATGGCCCTTCAGTCCTCTTTCATGAAACACGCCGGGGGACCTTCTGGAGGCTTTGATGCCGGAGAAGATTGTGACCGAAGCGGATTTGGCCCATTTTATCGCCCAGCAAAACGAAAAATTCCAAAAAGAGATGCGCGGAATCCGTCGTAAGAACGGATGGCAATCTGCTGAAGACTTTTTGACCGAGCTGGAAGCATTGAAATTCGATTCCAGCAAAATGTATCCTTGGGAAAAGTAAGGTTCAAGAGTTTGAGTGCGGGTGGCCGAGTGGTTAGGCGCCAGCCTGTGGCACTGGTCTACGCGGGTTCAAACCCCGCCCTGCACCCCAAATGTAGGAGACGCGATGAGAGCCGTACCTGGTTGGATGTGCGCGATCGATTTTTCCTGCGAGCTGGGAGAAGCTCTAGGCGGAAACACAATTTACCCTTCTCTGGAAGACTTGCAGAAAAACCATGAATGCCTAGATCGCTGCGGGTATGAAGAAGTCGTCACGATGTCCAAAAAAGACTTCAACGAGCTGGTGACCAAAGCCGGCATCGATCCGAAGACGATCTACAGCAGCAATACTGGCCAGGTCTTCTGGACCAAAGAACTGGGACTCTTGCAAAAGACACAGGAGACGCGATGAATCGGGCAGAACGACGGTATCGGACGGAGAAGGTTGCACGGTGGCGCGCATCGCTTTATCCATCGCCGATGAACTTTGTCGGCCGGTTCCGCAAGTGGAACCTGACAGATCGATGCAGTGTGTGTTGCATGGAAAAGTATTACGATATTCAGACGCAGCGGGTGAAGGATGAACGCCGCAATCCGCTGACAGAAGAAGTGGGGCTGTAGCTCAGTTGGGATGAGCGCCTGCTTTGCAAGCAGGAGGTCGGGAGTTCGATCCTCCCCAGCTCCACCAGACCATATTTCTTACGGTATAATTACGCGCATGGAATGGTTGATCGACTATGATGCTTGGTTCTTCCACCGTGTCGAAGGGCTGCTCAAGTGGCTCGACGAATGGCTTTCGATCAGCCAGAAATATGCCGAGCGAGGCATGATCGCGCTCTATCTGGTTTTGACGTTGCCCCCTGCGAAATGGACGCTGAGCTTGGTCCTGGTCAAGATCATATGTGCGCTTTCCATTGGCACCTTGATGTGGATGTTGCACAAGCGTCCTGCCGTCGTCAGAAAATACACGCAAAGAAGTCGCTTCGAGGCTGTGAATCGGATTATTCTGCAGGGAGTTTTTGGCGTGATGGCGGCGGCTGTTCTTTTTGCGTTACCGCATCAATGGACGGATGTTCCGACGGCCTTGGCGCAGGTGGTTTATGTCGTGTTTTTTTATGCCACAGACATTACCTCCGATGGGGAGCGCGGCCGGCGACGGAAGGCAGCACTGGCCGAGTTGAAAAAGATGTTTGGTACAGAGTGGATACCGAAGCCACTGCTGGTGCCGCGATGATTACGGCCAATACATTGCCGTGTTCTTCCTGCACTGCCCTTTGCTGCGGCCCTGTGCCCCTTTCTCGCGACAGGTTGGAAAAGATCAAGGCCTACGTCCAAACAATGCCCAAGGCCGAGCGGAAGCGCTTAGCGGCGCAGAAGCGGGGTCAAGTGGATTGCAGATTTCTGGACAAAGCGAACTATCGCTGCGCGATTTATCCGGTGCGTCCCTGGCTCTGCGAAGCGTTTGGCCGAGTAGAGAGAATGCGATGCCCCAAGACCGTGGGACTCGTCGAAGCCATCCCGCCGTTTTTGGAAGACGCGGGCTTTACTGGGGAATATGGAAGCGAAACTGTAGGGAATTCTGGCCAATTCGATTGGTTGAAACTTTAAAAAAGGGCGACAAAGAAAACCGGCTTTGCCGCCGTCCCTAGTGTGATGCTGCGTGGTGACAGTCAGTACAACTTACGCCGTTAAAACGACTTGGACGTTAAAACCCGTTAATGTGTCGCATTATTGCACAAAAAATGAATGCAGGCAAAAAAGGCGACAAAGTAGATTCCCTTTGCCAGCTTGTGGACAGAATCGGGGTATAATTGCGGGCATGACGAACTTGCAGCTAGCCCTGAGCATCGGTATTCCTTCGTTGCTGGTCCTGGTGGGGATCTTCCTGAACAATGCGCGTTTCGGTGCGATCGACAATCGTTTCACCGCGACGGATGCCCGAATGGACAACCGTTTTACTGCAATTGATGGCCGTTTGGATCGAATGCAGGCCGATTTGTCGCAGTTCTATATGATTCTTGGGCGGCACGAAGCGGACATCAACAACCTGAAAGAGCAACGACGCAGCGCTTAACGCCGTAGAAATTGCGCCGTAGCTTATGTAGAATGGCAGTGCAGCGGCGGCGTGGAAAGCAGGCACGCCTAGTGTTGGAACTACGCCTATCAGACCGAAGGCTAGGTACTGGTAAGGCCATAGCCATAGGCTGAATGCCCGGGGCCGAGGGCAAGAGGAGCTGGAGTAGCGCCCGGCCCGCTGCACCAAGTTTGGCCCCGTAACTCAGTTGGATAGAGTAGCGGTTTCCTAAACCGTTAGTCGCTGGTTCGATTCCAGTCGGGGCTACCAAGATTGACGGGTGAGGATCACCTCTCCCTGAACGGCTGGCCTGGCAATCAGGGAACTGCTCGTTTCAAGCGCGACGCGTCTAGCCGAGCGCACGACGAGTTCAGGAATGTCGGTGGAACAGTGGGGTGATTGGCTGCCGGGAAAGACCGGCAATTTCTTCAACGTCTTGCAATAGATTTTGCTAGAATAAATCGAAAACATATGAGCACCGACGAGGATATTTCAGCGGTTGTCGAAGGCATATTCCATGAATATGCTCATCCCCGGATGGTGTTCGATCATGACACTGGCCTTTCCCCAGACGACAACCTGTACCAGATCAACAACGATTCCACCCTGATTCGCGAAGCGGGATTGTCGGCCGAAAAGCACGAGGCCGAAGTGCTGGCATGGCTGTCTCAGCATGATCAAACAGAGAAAGTTCAGGAAGAAAAAGAAAGAACCGTGTTGAGGCGCAAATACGGCCCCTGGTGTGAAAAAGCGCAAAAGGATGAAGCGGCGCTTTGTGCTGCGGCCGTGAAACGGAGCGGTTCAAAGCTGTCTGCGGGGGCAAAGAAGAATCTCGAAACAGTGCTCTATCGCATCCCCCCACCGTACGGCATATATTTCGTTCTTAGACACATCAACGGCCTGAAGAATGCGCAGATCGCGGCATTGGAAGATGTGCCTATCAGCGTCGTACAGAAAAGGGTTAAAAAAGCGATTTTTTGGGTAGAAATGATCGTAGCCGAACTGACAGAAAGATGAGTTCAGGAACCCGATCTCTCTGTCTTGAAGTTTTCCCATAGAAAATCCGGGCTAAGTTCTATTCCGGATTCTGCCCAGCGAGGATCGCTGAGCGCCAGTCGGCGAAGATACGCGCGCAGATCGTCGTCCAGAACGTTTTCTACTTTGATGCCGTCATAAGGCTGGATCTCCTGACAAAGCGCCAGGAACGCTTTGAAGTAGCCTTGTCGACGGAATCTGGGATCGACTGTAATGTTGGCAATATCGAGATAGTGATGCATCTTGCGATCTGTGCCAAGATGCAACCCCTTGCGCACATAGACTTTTATGTACTCACCCGTAAGCCAGGTGTTGCGTGTGTACGAAATGAAAAATCTGACCAGTATTTCTTCCATCGTTATTTCCTCCCGTTTAGAATACAACGTCAAGGAGGCCACAATGAACGAAGAAAAGAAAGCCCAAAAAGCCGATTTGAAAAAGCGTATGTTGGAAGAGACGCTCCAGAAGAAGGAAGCCGAAGCTGAGCACAGACGCCAATTGCTGGCCAGCCTTAGCCCAAAAACCAGAGAGATGGCGCGGCGCGATTTTGCCAAGCTGGGACTCTACCAGTAAAAAGGAAATCGGATGAATGTGCCTGAGGCGATCCCTGATGTGGTATCGAAGCGGAATCATTTTCGGCCTGCCGCCGAGCTGGCAGAAGATGCCCTGGAGTATCTGCCAGAGCAGTACAAGCATCCGGGATTCAAGAGTTGGCTGATCCGATATACGGAAACGGTGATTCGGGACGTGGCCTACTCCTTCAGCACGGCGGCAGAGCGGGGAATTCAACAGGCGGCCAGTCTACTTTGCGATCCGGAGTATTACGCAACGCAGCGCAAGCGGCGCATGAACGAGCGCCAGAGGATGCAGGAAGAACATGCCAAGCAGGAATGGGACCGGCTGGAGCGGATGAACTGCCCGACCGCGGAGCAGGTTGGAGAGCAGATTCTGTTTTCTGAGCGCCAAGTTGAGTATCACCGGACCGAGCTGGCCAGGTATGAAGCGAGCCTGGAAAGGCTGCGTGCCATCGAGCCGAAAAACATTCGGCTGGTTCCTTCCAAAAAAATCCAGTAGCGCAAAAAGGCAGTCCGGAATCTGGACTGCCTAAGAAATCTTTGGTCATTTGAATCACTCAAAAATCGTAACAAGTTTTGCGAGGACTTCTTCCAAGATGGGCTTTGGCAAAGTGTCGATCTTGCGTGCATTACGAGCGCTAAGATCAAGCACACGGGGCTGATCGCAGCGAACAATGCCCATTGTTTCAATCCCTGAAATCGGAACAGCAAATCCAAGGCGACGCGCGAAATCTCCGCCGCCTGTGATCGGACAGACTACGGGCAATTTGGTTGCTTGGTTGAATTCTGTTGCGGAAACGATGACGATTGGTCGACTTCCTTGCTGCTCACGGCCTAGCGTCGGATCGAGCGAAACCAGATAAATGTCTCCACGCTTCATAGCAGTTCGCCACCCACAGCGCGATTGTTGACCCATTCGCGATCTTCCTTTGTCTGCGGGCGCGAGTAGTCGGACATGGCCAGCAATTTCTTGAGCGTGTAATGTGACTGCGGCGTTGGTTTGACGACAAGGCGGCCATCCGCAATAGCCACGCCTACTGCAGTTCCTACCTGCATGTTTAATTGCTCAAGAAATGCGGGGGGAACAACCAGCATGATTGATCCGCCGACTTTGCGCAGATTTGTGGTGTACATAATGCGTCTCCAATAAAACAAATATATAACTTTTTGGGTGCAATGGCAATCCCTATTACGCTTGGGAATGTAGACTTCCGGCAGTTCCCGAGCGTATATTGCGTGCATGGATTGGCGCGAGATTTGCCGCAAAGTTCACGACGAAGGCATTCAAACACTCAGCAAAGGCGAATCCCTTCCTTTTATGGTGCGGGCCTACGACCACAATGGATGTGCTGCGCAAAGAGATTTGATTCTTACGAATGGCATTGACGATGCTGGTCGTGCGGCTTTGAGAACCATGACTCGGGAGATATTTTCTGAAATTCATTTGCCGGCAGCTCTGGTACAGTCGGACGCAATGGCAGTCAATGGAAGCAAATTCGCCAAGTATTTTGGGCTTGCGGAAAAGATCCCCTTCAAAGAATACGAAAAGGAATACATTCGCATTCTTGCAGAAAGATTCGACGGAACTGTGGCAAATTTGCCACGGGAGCTATGGGTTGATGCATTGGTCACGAGCATCAAGGGTCCACAGATCATGCCTGCCAATTTCATGACCTTTTACGAGAAAAACGCAAAAGGAAAAATTGAATTTGCGCCGACCGAGGAACGACCTGCGGCTGCAGTCAACTTTTTGCCGGACTGGTGGAAAAACACGATAAATTAGTTGCGCGCATGGCCAGGGTGATGTATATTCCCATCGTCGGGAGGGGACCATGTCAAAGCTGCACGAACTGCTGGCCGTGCATGGAAGTTTAAGCGGTCAGGCATCGAAGGTGCGTCAGGATCTGATTGCCACCTTCGAGAAAAAACGCCATCTGTTCGAAGGGCGGATGAAGAGCTTCACGCCCAACGAAGAAGTTGAAAGAATCTCTGCAATCGAAGAGCAGCAGGACGTACAGTCCACGGTTGCTCAGCAGATTGAGTGGGTTTCAAAGCACCTGGCCAAGGCCGTCGACATCGCCTACCAAGTGGATGCGGCCAACACGCAGGCAAAGGCCGACGTGGTGACAGAGGATGGAGAGATCCTGGCCAAGGACGTACCGGCAACGACTCTTCTTCAGCTTGAAAAGCGCGTAGGCGAGTGGAAGGAACTGATTGTATCCATCCCCACCTTGGACCCGGCAAAGGGCTTCAAACCGGATGAATCGCGCGGCAAGGGATACTGGAAGGCTCGGGACGTAACCAAGTTTCGGACCCGGAAGGACAAGAAGCCGTTGGTGCTCTATGACGCCACGGACAAGCATCCTGCGCAGACACAGGTGATGGATGTGGATACCGTGATTGGCACGATTCTTGAGCAGGAGTGGAGCGCATTGATCACGCCGTCGACAAAGGCAGATCTGCTCGATCGTGTGGAGACACTTTATCGCGCTGTGACCAAAGCTCGTTCGAAGGCAAACGAGCAGGACACAAGCGTGAGCGACAAAAAGATTGGCGCTGGCTTGTTGGATTACGTGTTCAAGCCGCTGTTCGACGCCTAAACGGTTGGGTGGGGCAGAAATGCCCAATCCAGGCTCAGACTCAAACTTATCTTCAGGTTCAACCCCGGTCACTGAAACCGGATCAGACTTTCACCCAAAGATTTATCGCAGCGAAACGATAGCGGAGTAGGCGAAACCACCCAAACGGAAGACGCGGGTTCGAACCCCGTAGGGGCCCCCAAAAAATATGGCCCTTTGGCTTAGCGGTAGAGCGTCCGGATTAGACTGAGGGTTTTGGGCTATGAAGCAAGGCGCAGCTGCACAACTCATCGACTAGCTCAGTTGGTAGAGCTTCTGACTTGTAATCAGAATGTCGCTGGTTCAAATCCAGCGTCGATACGATAAGGGCCGTCCGCGTGGTAGCGGGCGGCCCATTTAATTTGCTCCACAACCGCTGTTTTTTTATATAATTGCGCGCATGACAAGCAGAGGAGAAAAGCCATGTCTGGCGTGAAGGTTGACCCAGGTACTTTTTGGCTTTTGCTCTTCTTTTTTCTGGCTGTGCTATCGAAAAAAAGGCGCGAAAAATGAGGCTGGACATGGAGGGAAACGATGTCTACTTGGGCGATGGGCTTTACGCTTCTTTTGACGGCTACCAGATCGAGTTGTACGCATCGGATGGAATCCGCAAAACCAACCAAGTTTACCTAGAACCCGCTGTCCTTGCTGCTTTTCTGCATTATGTCGAGTCTCTGAAAAAAGCAGCAGAGGAAGAAGTTTGAGTGCATTGGGTAAATGCAACAGTTCACCGAAAGGATCAAAAGCATGATCAAAGAATTGACCTACAAAGACGATTGCGTCTTTGTGCACGCCGCAGAAACGTCACTAAAGACCACCAAGGCTTTTACGCATGGCCGCATCGTGTTTGACGAGAGCACGCGCCTGGCAACGTTTGCACAGTTGCCGGCAGTGGCGATTCCCGCAGATCTTCATCTCAAGACAGATACACCAATGAATTTTCAACTGGTGGCACCTGACGGCGAACTGCGTCCGCAGAAACGATCTGGAGTGCTGCTGGTAGACGAAAAGCAGCCGACCATCTTCCACATTGGCGGAATGTCAAAAACGCCGCGTCAGTTTTCGGCAGAAGATGGATGGTCAAATGCCATCTATAAATACCGTGCGTACTTTACCCATGAAGGCACGAACACGAGCGGCGAAGTACCTGAGTGGCTCAAAGCATCGATCACGCGACAAAGGGACCTCTGGAACCGCCTGGCTTGGCTTTGCCGCGAAGCACGGCGCCAATGCTCTTCTGGTTCCCCCGAGGAGATTACCGATTTTGTCCAAACCGTTATTTTGCCAGCGATCGATGCTTTTAACGACGCGCTCGGTCGCTCCAAAGACAAGATGAAGCACCCAGCGAAGCTGAAGGTCGAGATGCCCGGCCTAGATGGTTTGTGGCATTTTGTTGGTGATCTGCGGAAGCGCGTCGACAAAGATCGTCCCGTGCCAGAAGGTTTGCTGGAAAAGGTGATTACCTTTGCCCAGCAGCACAAGACGGACTACACCGCGCTCGACGAGTTTGTAAAGAATTTTGGACCGATTGCCAACAAGGAAGCAAAGGATCTCAAGCTACGGAGCTTTGAAATTCGGCCGACAATCACCGCCTTCAAGGCAACACTCGATCGCCGCAGGACCAAAAAGCTGACTTGGTCCGAGGGCTGGCCACTCATCAAGTACAACGACAGCCCCAAGGCCGGCGATTGGGGTCTGCATTACTATTTCAACAAGGCTGGCGTCAGTTCCTCATTGCTGGAGTCCAAGGAAGGCGTACCGGGATTGTCGTTTGGAGCGCCACTCGATCCTGCCAATACGGGGCATGAGTTAATCCAGACGGTAGGCGGTGGCAAAACGCTTCGAGAAGCGGAGATTTCCATTCGTGGAGACGATAACCAGCAATGGCGTTTTCGTTTTGCGGTCATTCAGTGGCGACCGTTGCCCTCAAACTCCCACGTAAAAGAGTGGAAACTTCTATTGCAGGATGGCAAACTTTGGCTCTGCTTGGTGGTTGAGCTGCAACGTGACCTACCGACTTCCACTGCCCTTGCAGCCGGTTTGGATATTGGCTGGCGGCGTACAGAAGTGGGAATTCGGTTTGGCACACTGTATGAGCCAACGAGCTGGACAGTGCGCGAGCTTGTGATGGACTTTGAGAAATCGCCCAAAGATCACAAAGATCGTGTGCCATTCCGCATCGATATGGGACCCACACGCTGGGAAAAACGCAATATCACGCGGCTATTCCCTGATTGGAAGCCGGGAGATGGAATCCCCAACGCGTTGGAGATCAGAACCGCGTTGCAGACTCGCCGTGACTACTTCAAAGATACGGCCAAGATTGCGCTGCGCAAGCAACTTGGGGAAAACACGCCTGCATGGCTGGAGAAAGCCGGTCGTAGTGGATTGCTGCGGCTCAAGGAGGAATTCAAAGACGATGTTGATGTGCAGAGCATCCTGAATGCGTGGGGAAAAAACGAGGAACAAATTGGGACTCTTGCGGCCGCATACAGCAAAAAAGTCAGCGCGCGTATTGAATACAACCAGCTGCAAGTCGCCCATGATGTTTGCAGCTACCTGAAGAAAAAGAGCATTACACGGTTGATCCTGGAAAAGAACTTTCTGGCCAAAATTGCGGTCCACCAGGAGAACACCGATCCCGTAAGCTTGAAGCGCTCGCAGAAATACCGGCAATTTGCTGCTGTTGGCCGCTTCATCTCTCTGCTCAAGTACACTGCCGTGAAATACGGAATTGTGACTGAGCCGTATGAGGCAATGAACACAACGCGCATGTGCTCATATTGCAATCATCTGAATCCATCGACGGAAAAGGATCGCTTCCAGTGTGAAGCATGTGGAAGGCTGATTGACCAGGATTACAACGCTGCGGTAAATCTGTCGCGCTTTGCCTGCGATCCCAAGCTGGCAAAGCTGGCGCTGGGAAATGAAGACGAATCTGAAGAAGACGCACAGACGCCGGGATTTGAAGACGAAGAAGAAGACACGCAGTCGCTGGAAGGTGACGAAAGCGGCACAGACGATCTTTGATGAAAACAAACAAGATCGAGGCAGGGGAGGGGCATTTTTGCCCCCCCTCCCAAAGCATTTTGCATTTTTTGGATGCTATAATGTTTTTATAGTGCTGAAAAGGCACCAGCGTAGTCAAAGTGCATCGAGCAGATGCAACACAAACTCAGAGCCTGTAACGAGCTTAAGCGCAGGTAGCAACGTGGTTTTAGTGCATCGAGTAGATGCAACGCACTTGAAAAATACGGAACCAAGTAGCAACGCGGTTTAAGTGCACTGGATAAGTGCAACACCAATCTTCCGCACAAGTGTATGAACTGTAGCAAGTAGCAACGCAGTTAAAGTGCGCTGGACAAGTGCAACGTTTCCTCCTACAGCTGCATCCATCTCGTCCAAAAGTAGTAACGCAGTTTGAGTGCACTGGACAAGTGCAACGCTTTATCGCAGTCTATGAATTTATGAATGATTCGTAGTAATGCGGTTTTAGTGCGCTGGACAAGTGCAACTTGCTTGGGTCGCCCTTATCTCTTGGCCGATAGTGTAGTAACGCGGTTTTAGTGCACTGGACAAGTGCAACGCCAGTGCCGTCGAAACGGCAAGCCGAGGGGCATTGTAGCAACGCAGTTTGAGTGCACTGGACAAGTGCAACCTTCGGAATCGGCGCTTTATTGACGCTTTGTCACGCAGTAATGCAGTTTTAGTGCACTGGACAAGTGCAACACGCTGAAGTAGTAACGCGGTTTCAGTGCACTGGACAAGTGCAACTATGACAATGTACGCTCCTCGAATGAAACTACGCGTAGCAACGCAGTTTTAGTGCACTGGATAAGTGCAACCCATCGAATTTTGCGATGAAGTGCAGGGTGTCTCGTAGCAACGTAGTTTCAGTGCACTGGACAAGTGCAACCGCCCACAGATAACGTGCTCCTGCTGGACCCGGCGTAGCAACGTAGTTTTAGTGCACTGGACAAGTGCAACATCCAGATATGCGAGGTAAATTTCACGGCTTTACGCAGCAACGAAGTTTTAGTGCATCGGATAGATGCAACCACATAAATGTTGTCTTTGCCCATCTCGGCACCTCGTAGCAACGAAGTTTTAGTGCACTGGACAGGTGCAACCCGTTCGTCCAGAGAGCATCATCGGAGACATTGGGCGTAGCAACGCAGTTTTAGTGCACTGGACAAGTGCAACCACTTAAGTTTGCCTTTTTTGTCAACATGCACAGTAGCAACGAAGTTTTAGTGCACTGGACAAGTGCAACATAGTCGGGTTCCCACTCCATTGGGAGATTATTGTAGCAACGCAGTTTTAGTGCATCGGATAGATGCAACTGTATACGTCTGACGAAGAAGTGGACATTCCACCGTAGCAATGCGGTTTTAGTGCATCGAATAGATGCAACCCGGTAATCGCGACAACCTCGCGCCTCATGAGCACGGCAGCAAAAAAAGGAATCGGTTACGCCACTTTCTTCTTGGGGCGTCCGCCAAAATAATGATCGCGTGGGTGGCTTTTTGCCGCCAGCTTAGAAAAGTATTCTGTACCCTTCTTGCGCACCAAATTGTTGCCGGCAATGGCGGCAATCTTTCTATAAAAATCTGGATCGGCTTTCGTCAACTTGGTTTTCTTTTCCATGCGCGCAGCATAAGGCAAACTCCGCTGCGCGTCTACTCTAATTTTTTACAGTAGACAAAAAATCGGATTCAGACTATCTCTCAAATTATCAGAGACGCATGCCCCCCGGTTGGCGGGAATAAGCAATGGCTCAAGCCTGGCAATGGCCTAGGCTATTGTCGTTTTTGGCCTTGAGGAGATCATGCACATGGCCGCTGCTGTTCAAGCAGTCCGCAACAGCCGAATTGACATTCCTGATGGAAAGCGCCGACCACAGGATTTCTGGAAATATGTTGACCGTACTGGCAACTGTTGGAACTGGACAGGAACCGTAGTGGCGCGCTACGGACAAATTTGGTGGAACGGTAAGGTTTTCAAAGCAAATCGGTTGGCGTATCTGTTGTTTGTTGGTCCTATCCCTGACAGATTACTTGTGTGTCATAGCTGTGACAACACTCTTTGTGTTCGTCCAAGCCATCTGTTTTTAGGAACGGACCTAGATAACCAAGCGGATGCTGCTGCAAAGAACCGTAAACCGTGGGGAGAAAACAATCCCCATGCAAAGCTGACGCTTGAACAAGTTGGAACGATCCGGAAAATGTACTCTTGCGGATCTGCCTCACAAAAACAAATTGGCAAGCAGTTCGGCGTCAGTCAGTTCTGCATTTGGACCATCGTGAAAGGAGTCACATGGAAAAGAGCCCTGTGCCCTCACTTGACAAAATCGTAAGCAAAGCTAGATTGCGTCGTCAAATTCACGTTTCTGCGCTGAATATGGCGGCAGATTGCGGCCAGCGCTTTCTTTTTCGCTACATCCTCGGCATCAAGTCGCCACCGAACGCATTTCTGCTGGTGGGCAAATCCACAGACGAATCGGTGACGCAGGATCTCGACCACAAGATCGAGACAGGGGAGCTGTTGAAGCGCGACGACGTGCTCGCGATCTCGGCCGCCAAGTTCGAGCAGGAGCAGAAAAACGAACCCATCGAACTCGACCAGGACGAGAAAAAGGACGGCAAAAGCCTGGACCAGGTATTGGGCGAGGCAAAGGACAAAGCGCTTTCTTTGTCCGGATTGCACCACGACGAGGCGGCACCGAAAATTCAGCCAGTCCGCACACGCCGTAAATTCTCCGTGGACATGGACGCTTTTTTGCGCTCCCGGGCAAAAGAATTGCACGCTTCGGCAGAAGCGACGCCCGACAAATACGCGGCCAATATCCTGCACGCACAGGCGCGGTCATTAAATGCCGCTGCCCGCACAGGCGTTGATTTCGTGGGTGAGCAGGACGTGCAGGAAATTGTGCATGACGGAGATAAAGAATTGCTCGTCATCCGTGACACAAAGACATCCGCTAAATCGCCTACTCCGTCGTACATGGACGGGAACAATAAAGCGGGCACGGCCGATGATTCCAACCAGTTGACTGCGTACGCGACTGCCAGCTACGTCGTGGACGGGAAATTGCCCGACAAAATGGTGTTGGATTTTCTGGTCCGCACGAATGCCGCAAAGCCGACATTAAAATACGTGCCCACGGTCACAACACGCAGTATAGACGACGTGCAGGTATTTTTAAACCGCTTTGCCAATTTGATCCACGCCATGAAAACCGGCGTCTTTGTACCGGCGAATCAAAGCTGGTGGGGATGCGATCGAAAATGGTGCGGATATTACCAAATCTGCGGCTATGTGAGACATCCCGTGCTGGTACAGATCACAAAAGGAGAGGAAAATGCCTGAAACTGGAATGATGGTCGCAAATACGCAGGGCATGACGGTCGTTAATCAGGACTGGGAGCGGCCAGAAAACCTTGAACTGATCAAGCAAACAGTGGCACCAGGGTTGTCTGACCCGGAATTCATGATGTTCTGCCATGTGGCGCGCGTGCGGCGACTCGATCCGCTCCAAAAGCAAATCTATGCCATCAAGCGGCGCACATGGAATTCAGAGACTGGCCAATATGAAGAGCGGATGGTGCTCCAGGTGGGCATTGACGGCTTCCGGTCGGTCGCCAATCGCACCGGCCTGTACATGCCGTCTGACAAGCTGCCGCTGGTGGAAGGGCAGGGAACAGACAATCTTCGCGTGACAGTGTGGGTGCAAAAATGGCACGAACAGTCTTCGCAATGGAAAGAATTTGGCGCAACGGCGTACTATCGGGAATCTGTGCAAACCAAGAAAAACCGGGCAACAGGTAAGCTGGAGCCTGTCTCCCAATGGGAAAAAATGCCGCTCGGCCAGACCGAAAAGTGCGCTGAATCGAAGGCCATTCGCCGCGGTTGGCCGGAAGAGCTGGGGCAGTTTTATATCCCGGAGGAAGTGTCGTCGACGATTGAAGGAGATCCCGTGCCGCCAGTAAACCACAAGCTGGACAAAGTCCGGCGCGAGCTGGGCACGCTCAAGGTATCTTCGGAGCCCAATCGCGGCCATGGCCATGAAGGAACGCAGCGGGCACCAGACGCCGTAATCTGCGCGGAGTGCCGCACCTTGAATGGCCACACGGCAGACTGCTCGCTGGGCAAGAAGGCGAGTCAGAAAAAGCCCAGCAAGCGGGAAGAATGGGAGACGCGGCCTGGCCATGACCCCAAGATCCATATTTCTTTTGAAGATGCCGTGACGCTGTTCGATATTCAGCGCAAGCTGAACCTGACAGAAGATCAGATCAAGGCGTTTCTCGACAAGGAGTTTGAAGTTCAGCATCGGTACTTGATCCGGCAGGATCAGTTCCAGCAAGTGCTCGATGCCATTCAAGAACAGTTTGGCAAAAAGCAAGAAAAGGGCAGTGATCCTGCGGACAAGTTGTTCCTGTAAGCCCATGCCGACCGTGGTAGAGAACGCAGATGTTTATTGTTCTTGGCCACGGTCGCATAATAGGGGAGAAAAAGCGCAAAGAAAGCGTATGATTTTTGCGTAATAAAAATAGCCCCAAGGAGCTATGTCAATATGCCATTACGCATGATGGAACAAAGCAAGGCTTTCCCGAAAAAGTCGCATATCGATCTGTATAAGCCGTTGATTGATGCGGCGTTGAATGCATCGCTGGGAGAAGACGGTCTGCCGAAGGTCGCAATTGAAGACTTTGCCAACGCTATTTTGGCGGCAAAAGCAGCCAATGTGATCCGAACCTTCAGCAGTGCCAACAACCATAATCTGTGGGTTTCGTGCCCGCCAAATTCCAAAAGCGTTTATGTCTACAAATCGAATAAGCCACGTCGGACGCGGACGAATAATCATGTTGCCCCTTCCACCGAGCCAGAAGCGCCGAAGGCACCTGAGGCCCCTACGGCTTGAACAACACGCTCATTTGAAGGCATTGACAGTGGCGCTCACGAGGCATAAACCGAGCGCCACCGCGTAAGCCGAGGGAAAGATGCTCGGGGGAGGGAAGACCATGATGCCTAGCCAGGAATTCACCAAAGCATTTGAAGCGCTTTTGAAGCAGCATGATATTCACTCTGCGGTTTTGTGCTGGGTTATGCAGGATAGCAACGACCCCGAGGTCGTGGAGGGGGATCACTTTCTGTTTGGCTGCCCGAAGTGCGCCGGGAGAATTCTGGCCCATACGGCGTTTCACCTGGATGATCCATGGAAAGAATCGTTTTCCAAAGAATTTTCAAACCAGGTTCTGGATCAGCTGGCCCTTTACGCGATGCCAACCCCAAGTGGCTCCCAAAAGCCGAATTGATCCTGTGCGCGGTGGGGGCAGTCCGGATTCCGGACTGCCAAAAAACAGTCTTGACAGAAAATCGGAACGGAAGTTCAATGCAAACAGGCGGGTAGTTCTTGCCTGTGCTGGTGCCGCTTCTGAACTGGTGCTCTTCATAAGCGGTTATTTTGCAAAGGGCTGGTCTCTCCTCGGTGGCTGGCCCTTTGTTATGTGCCTCTTTGCACTCTAAAAATCTTTTTCACGTTATTTTACATTTTTTGCTGCTTTATGCTACACTTCCGATGAATTCTGTTTCAAAAAGGGATAGTTAATGCAAATTGATTGAGAATGAACAGTTTGTAGAAGCATGAAGGAGTACAGCAAATGGGTATCGCATCTGCAGAACCACCGCTTGAACCTCTGATCGATGCCAAAGAAGCGGCCAAATATCTCGGCTTTAGCGTGAACACGATTAAGCGCTGGGCGCATGAAGGCAAAATCCCTTGCATTGCTTTTGTGATTGGTTCCAATGGCAAGTGCACATACCGTTACCGCGCCTCCGAATTAAAAGTATTTTTGCAGACGCTAGAACAACGTCCGCACTCTATGACTATACTTACGCTAGAGAACAGGGCATGCCTCTGAAAAGTATGTCGGCGATCGCTCTCAGTGATCGCCGACATACTTTTTGAAAGAAAATCCGATGCTGGGACATTTTTGGGGGCACTTCTTAAAAAGCAAGGAATAAGTCCTTTGTTTTGTTCGTTCTAAGTATTCCGTGGTAAAGTCCAACTCCATATATATAACCTAAACTTATCTCGACGTTTCTCCCCTGTTTTTACCCTTTTATCCCATTTAAAACAAAAGCTTTATCCTTTTTGCCTATCGGCTTTTTGGCTCATTAGCGTTTAGGAGAGTTGGGGACGATCATCTGTAAACGGCGCTTTTCTGGGGGCATTTTTTGGTACACTTTGACTCATGCGATGTGCCCCCAATACGCCATCGGAGAGAAGGAACAGGCAGAAATCATGAAAATAGTGGGTGAACTTTCAAACTTGCAGTGTGAAAAGGCAGCGGTTAGGCCGAAGCCCTACAAGATTTTTGACCATGGCGGTCTTCATTTGCTCATCGCACCGACTGGCGGAAAGCTGTGGCGCTGGAAGTACCGCTATGAAGGCAAGCAGAAGCAAATGGCTTTTGGTGGATTTCCCGTCGTGTCTTTGGCCCAGGCACGGCTTCTCCACGCCGAGGCGCGGGCAAAGCTGGCCGCTGGCACTGATCCTATGGCGGAGCGCCAGGAAGCCAAGCATGAACTGCGAGAAGCGCTGGCTGCGAAGAAAAAAAAGACAACGACCGAACCGAACTTTGAAAATCTGGCGCGCCAATGGTTCGCTTGGTGGAAAAACGACAAAAACCAAAAGTATATTGATAGAGTTCAAAGTCGGCTGGAAGGCGATACAATTCCGCGACTCGGTAAAATGCGTCCAGAAGACATCCAACGCATGGATATTGTGAATGCAATTAAGGCAACAGATAATCGCGGTTCGCATGATAGTGCTCGACGCAACTTGCAGACGATCCGGCAAATTTTTACTTGGGGACAGAATAACGGAGTGCTGGACGGGAACAGCTTGAATCCTGCCACGAGTATCCGTTCAGAAGACATTCTTTCCAGAACTGTGAAAGGGCATTTTGCGCGTATTTCGCTCTCCGAATTGCCTGCCCTGATTCAGAAGATGGATCAAAATACTGGATACCCCGTGACGCGTCTTGCCATGGAATTGATGAGCCTGACCTTCTTGCGTACTACAGAATTGCTTTCTGGACGCTGGAAGGAAATCGATTGGGACCAAAAGCAGTGGATCATCCCTGCGGAACGGATGAAGGGCAGGAGACAGGAAAAGAGAGCGCACTTGGTTCCACTTTCGCGGCAGAGTCTTGATGCGTTCAAGCGACTGTACGAACTTTCTGGTTCTGGAGAATATATGTTCCCGAGTATTGGTGGCCACGCATCAAAGACGATCTGCAGCAACATCATACTGCATACGCTGAAACGCCTTGGCTATCATCGGACGATGACAGGGCATGGATGGCGAGGTCTTGCATCGACCTATCTGCACGAGAAAGGTTTCAATCATCTTCACATTGAAACGCAACTTTCCCATGTTTCTGGAGCTGGCGATACGGTTTCACAGGCTTACAACTATGCGCAATATCTTGAACCGCGTCGACAAATGATGCAAGCCTGGGCAGATTTTTTGGACGAGTGCCGCAATAAAGCAACGCGAGAAATTCCCGCCGCCTAACAACAAAATTTAAAAAAACGAGCCGGCCGCGAGGGGAAAATACCCCGTGCGCCGGCCTTTTTACCTCGACGTTTTAGCTCATTCTCGACTTATCTCGACTTATAGCATTAGTTTTAAAAATTCCGCTTGCAAAGCAAAAAAAAACGCGAATAATCACGGTAGTTTCGCTTGAGGATATTGAGATGAAGAAACCTACCGAGGTACCAGGATCGCCAGCGATTCTGCGTAAGAAGCAAGTGGTAGCGATGGTCGGACTGAGCGCTAGCACGATCTATTCACTCCAAAAGTCGGGTTCTTTCCCCGCTCCGGTAAAGCTCAGCATGCGTGCCATGGGTTGGCTGTCTGCCGACATTGATCACTGGCTGGCCGAGCGTGCTGCCGAGAGAGCTGCGTAACTCCCACACCTAAAAATTGCATTGAATCGATGCGACTTTGCCACTCTGCTTTCTTGAGCGGTCGGGGATTCTTTGCGCATTTTTTTGAGGAGCGCAGGAACAGATGATGCAGATCGGCGCTTACTACAACGAGATCGATCCTTTCAAGTCTGAAGTCTTGCGGGAAGCCATCCAAGCAGGCGCAATTGCACCGGGGGATGTAGATGAACGGAGCATCGTCGATGTTGAACCAGCCGACCTTATGGGATATGCCCAATGCCACTTCTTCGCAGGTGGCGGATTCTGGAGCGTTGCCCTGCGTCAAGCTGGATGGTCCGACGAGTGGCCCGTCTGGACAGGCTCCTGCCCCTGCCCCAGCTTCAGCGCGGCAGGCAAAGGTCAAGGGTTTGATGATCCTCGTCACCTCTGGCCTGCTTGGGCACGACTCATCCGCGAGTGCCACCCTTCAACAATCTTTGGAGAGCAAGTTAGTGCCGCGATTGGACACGGCTGGCTCGACCTTGTTCAGACTGATCTGGAAGCACAAAACTACGCCGTTGGGAAGATCGTACTTGGAGCGGCAAGCGTTGGCGCGCCACACATCCGGCAACGACTTTACTTCGTGGCGCAGTCCCAATGCCCGGCTGAACGGCGGCGGGGACTACTCGGACCCGGAGAAGGCGGCGAAGCGCTTGGAGCAGGGGCATCAGCTCAATCTTTCGGAAGAAGTGCTGATTTCAGCTTGGCCAACACCGCAGACGCACGACGACAAGCTGCGGGGCAACACGGAAGCGGACAACCACTATTTCCCGCACGACCTGAGCAACGCGGCGACTCTCTCGTCATGGTCGACGCCGAAGGCAGAGGACTCGGAATGTGCGGGAGCGCATCGGGGCAAGCCGGATACACTGCACAGCCAAGCGAATCTGGCGACTTGGGCAACTCCTGCGAACAGCGATTATCGAACGGCCAACTTGAAGAGTTTTGCGGAACGCGGCGGGGGCAAAAAGGGCGAGCAACTGCGAAACCAAGTGAAACAGTTGGCGGGTTGGGCATCTCCGAAAGTGAACGACGACAATCTGGACCGGCGCGGAATGAAGTCGACGGAGAAGGAATGGAATCGACCGAACGCAAGCAGATCGAGCCTGCCGCTGGAAGCAAAAATGCTGGCAGCATGGCCGAGCCCCTGCACGCCGAACGGTGGCCGTTCGATGTCGACGGACAAGATGGACGTGACGGGGAAGACGCTCGACGGCAGGAAGCACACGACGACTTTGGAACATGCAGTGAAGTTCGCGGGGCCAGTCCGCTTAACGGCTTCTGGCGAGATGCTGACTGGATTGGATGCCGGGATGGAAAGTTCCGGCCAGTTGAATCCGGCTCATTCCCGCTGGCTCATGGGAGTGCCGCCCGTGTGGGACGACTTCGCCTCTACGGCGATGCAATCTGCATCCCTGCGGCACAAGCATTCATTGAAGCGTACCTCGAAGCAAAAAGCGCAAAGAAACAAGGATAAGTGATGGGTCGTATACGCAGTATCAAACCGGAGTTCAACGCGAACGAAGGACTCTCGTCTTTGTCGGCGCAAGCGCATCTTCTTGCTGAAGCGCTGCTCTGCTACGCCGATGACGAGGGCTACTTCAACGCAAATCCGGTGCTTGTGCGTGCCGGAACGTGCCCATTACGCAAAGATTTTAAAAATATTTCGAAATATTTGAAAGAACTTGCATCGATCGGTTATTTACGCTTCGGCAGCTACAACGGTAAGCGCTACGGACAAGTCATCCATTTCAAAAACCATCAGAAGATTAGTCACCCTACAAAAAGTAAGTTCAATGTTTCACTCATCTTATGGGAAGGAACTCCGGAAGTTTCCGGAGAGTCTCCAGAGTTACTCGTGAAAGATCCAGAGAGCCTCGGGGAAGTTACGGAGCCGCTCCGCCCTGATCAGGGAACAGGGAACAGGGAACAGGGAACAGGGAACAGGGGGGCAGATTCCGGAGAAACTCTGGAATCCGCCGATGCCCCCGGCGATTCTCTTTCCCCGAGAGACCGATGGAAAAAACGAACTATGCAGCAACGGGTGAACGAGCCGTTGAGCGACGAAGCGCAGATGATCGCAACGGCTGTGATTGAAGCCATCGGCATGACAACCGAATGGGCTCGAAACCAGATTGCCAGACAGGCCGAGCAGGAACTCAAGACCTATCCCGGCGACTTGGACGGCATTCGCGACGGGATGGTGGCGGCCTGGAAGGAATACTGCCGCTTGGATACGGCCGGCAAACTCAGCAAGGTGGCGTGTGGCCCTGAAAAGTTTTATGGCGAAGGCCGGTGGCGAACTTCGAAGCGTTGGGGATTGAAGCCGGGTGTGCGCGCCTACGAAGTGCTAAGCGTGGCGTAACTCTCCCACGGCCGAAGACCTGGCCGTGGGGCTTCACAAGGCACAACGGGAACTGGAGAGGAAAACGCAATGCAACTGAGCTTCGACCAAATTCGGCACTACTTCGAACACCGCCACCCAGGGCAGCACATTCCGGCGCGTGAGAAGGCTGCCGTGCGTTGCGCCTTCCACGACGAAGCGAATCCATCCTGCACGCTCTTCCTGGACGGCAACGGCGGCTTCAACTGCCACGCCTGCGGCGCCAAGGGCAACGTCTTCCAGTTCGAAGCGCGGTTCTCTCACTGCTCGCTGGAGCAAGCCGAAACCAACGTGGCTGAAATTACCGGAGCCGCGCCGGTGGCGCGCCGTGAGGGTGAGATGCAGCTCGGGCCCCCCGTGGCGATCTACGACTATCGCGACGAGAACGGATTGGCACTGTTCCAGAAGCGGCGTTACCAGCCAGAGATTGGCGAAAAGACCTTCCGCGTTTTCCGGTTGGTGGATGGTGCATGGAAGCCGGGCATCGACGCCAAGGAAGGCGAACGGACGCGGCGCGTGCTCTACAACCTGCCGCATCTGGTGAAATCTAACATCGCCATGGTTTGCGAAGGCGAAAAAGATGCCGACAACCTGCTGGAAGCCAATCTCTTTGCCAAGTACGCCTTTTCAATTGCCACGACGACGACCTACGACGGCGCATGGCAGAAGGGGCATTCGCCGAAGTGGCTGGACTCTTACGCGCCGTATTTCACCGGCAAGCAGGTGATGATCTTCGCCGACCACGACGAGCCTGGCCAGATCTACGCAGAGACGGTTGCGGCTTCCGTTGCTCCCTTTGCCTATGCCGTGCGCGTGATCTCCTTCCCGGAGATGCCGGAGAAAAGCGACGTCAGCGACTTTCTGAAAGAACACACCGTGGCCGAGCTGGAGAAGCGAATTGTGGAATCGCCGCTCTGGGTGGGGACGGATGCCAAGAGAGAGAACTGGCTGGTGGACGCTGTGGAATGGTCCATGACCGCCGATGCGGAAATTGAGTGGCTGGTGGATGGCGTAATCCAGGTAGGCGGCAACGGCATGATTGCGGCCGAGCCGAAGACTGGAAAATCCCTGGCATCGCTCGATCTGCTGCTTTCATTGGCCACAGGCAAGCCGTGGCTGGGGTGCAAGATTCCCCGCCGCATCCGCACGGCCTACATCAGCCGCGAGGATTCTCCGATGCTGACCAAGGTGCGCATGCAGGCGTTGCTGCGCGGAAAAGGCATTGACCCTGGGGAAGACCCGACAGGCTGGCTGTGGGTGAACACGCGCGAACAGCTTGGCGACTTTGACGTGGACAACGACGACCAGCTAACGCACATGGCCGAAGACCTGAAAGAGCGTGGCGTGGAGTTTGCCATCTTCGACGTGCTGAACCGGCTGCACAACCGCGACGAGAACAACAACACAGAGATGGCGCAGGTGGTGAAAAAGATTGGCCAGATGGGCCAGCAAGCCGGTTGTGCCATCGGCGTGATTCACCACGTGAGCAAGGAAGCAGGCAATGGTCGCTTCTTCACGCGCATTCGCGGAGCAACTTCGATTCACGGCTGGACGGAATGGTCGATCGGTTTCTCGATTGAAGACGCTGGAGAGAAAAAGATGATCCGTCGCGCCGAGTTTGAAACCAAGGCGGCTGAATCTCGTGAGCCGATCTCCTTCACCATTCAGCACGGCGGCGGGAACTTGGCTTTGGTGCCGCTGGAGAGGGGACCAATTCCGTTTGATCCCAATGTTCATGCATCGATTGAGAGGTATGACTAATGGCTAAAACCGATGTAACCGTGACGATGAATCCGTTTGAGTTAGTACTTTTTCGGCGGGCATTGGCCAGAGCTGCCGACGAGCATCTGCTGGATCGCACTTGGGCGCTGCAGCGGATTTGCGCGCTTGACGTTCTGCGCTGGAATGCAGAGGAAAAAACGAAGAAAGCTGTTTACCGGTCTGTGGTGGTGCGCAGACGGAAAGTGGCTTGAGGCTGCCATGAATATGCGCAAGTTGAAATACGTGCATCGGTTTGGGCTGTCAACCAAGCAGGCGGATAAGTTGCCACCTCTTTTGGACCAGCTCGACCGATGCGCCGACGATGCATCGCGGCGCTTGCTGTTGGGAATTTCGAAACAGCAAAAAATCCATCCAAAGTTGAAGAATACGCAACGAGCGGCAGCATAAACAGAGAACTGCGAGGCGAGCGTGTATCGAATCTTGGAAGGTGACGTGACGGAAGTGCTCCGCACTTTGGCGACAGAGAGTGTGCAGTGTGTCGTCACGTCGCCACCTTACTGGGGACTGCGGGATTACGGCACTGCGACATGGGATGGCGGCGATCCTGACTGCAAGCATGTTGCTCATACCATTCGTACTGGCTTGGGGCTGGCGGCGTTGGGTGAGCGGTTCCGTGGCGGCGGCCATAAGCAAGGCGAAGTAACCGAGATTCAGTATCGCGATGTATGCGCGCAGTGTGGTGCGGTGCGTGTGGATCAACAGATTGGTTTGGAAAAGACACCTGAAGAATATGTCGACAAGATGGTGGCGGTGTTTGGCGAAGTACGACGTGTGTTGCGCAAGGACGGAACGTGCTGGATGAATATGGGTGATTGCTACGCTTCGGGGGCAATCGGCGGTTCAAAAATTGGGATTAAAAATACTTTGCAAACGTGCTCACCTTCGGGTTACCACACTCTTCCCAAAACAGAGAATTTGGTTGCAGTACCACGTTCTGTTCCATGCGGAATGAAGCCCAAAGATCTTGTAGGCATGCCGTGGATGCTGGCATTTGCATTGCGTGCCGATGGTTGGTATTTGCGTCAGGACATTATCTGGGAAAAGCCAAATCCAATGCCGGAAAGTGTGCATGATCGTTGCACAAAGTCGCATGAGTATCTTTTTTTGCTGACGAAGTCGCCGCGATACTTCTTTGATCAGGCCGCAATCAGCGAGCCTGTTACTGGCAATGCGCATTCGCGTGGTACTGGCGTGAATCCAAAAGCAAAATGGAAGACACCAGATGGATGGGATACCAGCACAGGAAATGGTGGCCACGGATCTTTTCACAAGGAAGGCCGTGAAGATGGGTTCGTTGGATACCAGCCGAAACTGCGGCCATTGGGTGAAAAAGGATCGCAAGCAGACCCCGACGAAGTTCGCAGTGCGCGCGGTGCAGCATTTGGTCGCGGCGCTGGCTGGCGCGAAGCAGGCCACATCAAGCAGAACGAGAGTTTTAGCGCTGCCGTGAAAGATCTTGTGGAAACACGCAACAAGCGCAGCGTGTGGACGATTGCCACACAGGCGTTTCCCGAAGCACACTTTGCGACTTATCCGGAAAAGCTGGTGGAACCTTGCGTTCTGGCCGGAAGCAAAGAAGGCGATACCGTGCTGGACCCGTTTGCAGGCTCGGGAACTACGGGCGTGGTGGCACTGCGCTATGGCCGCAATTTTATCGGTATTGAGCTGAACGCGGAATATGCAGAGATGGCACGACGGCGCATTGAAGGTGACGCACCGTTGTTCAACAAACAGGAGAAAGCGGGATGACAACTTTTCCGGAAACACCTGCGGCCATTGCCGCTCGCCTGATTGAAGAAGACACGCAGATTGCTAAGTTGCTGGTGCTGGTGGTGCGCAAGGATGGGACGAGTTTTTCTTGCGACAACGGCTTGACGATCGATGAGGCCAAGACGTTGACCGTTCACTTTAACACCTGGCTCGACAAGTATTCGGGTCAGGAAGAAAACACGGATTGAGGAGAATCGGCATGGGTACAGAAGCGTTTCAAGCGAACGAGCACGCTCTGATGCTCGTGAACACAGGTGGGATTGCTCCGGCGAAAAGTCTTGATGAACGGCTGCACGAGAGTGATCGAGCAATTACCGAATCGTGGGTGGCGCTGAACAAGCGGTCAATGCTGATTGGCTGGGAGGGCTACTTCATCAAGCGCTACAACGGCTGGGAACGGTTGGGTTATCCCGACGAAAAGAGCTACCGCGCCAGCAAAGGCATTGGCCGCTCAACCTGGTACATGATGGTGGGTTTGGCGGAGCAGTTGCAGATGCTCAGCAAAGAGCAATTTCTTTCAATGACGATTGAAAACGCCGAGGAATTGGCCAAGGCCCCTTCTGCGATGCGTGCTGACCCTGCCTTGCTGAATGCAGCCGCCACCATGCAGGCGCGAGAGTTCCAAAGCGAAGTGGGGAAGTATGCGGCATTGGCCGAGAATACGTCGCCCAAAGACAGAAGCACCTCGGTGAAATGGAGCGTTAGACAGTCGCAACGCGAGTTCATCGAGAGCGGCCTTGAGGAATGGCAACACGAGCACGGCATTGACGACCCCGGCTATGCGCTGGAGCTGCTGCTTGCCGAATACCACGACAAGCCAACGCTGGTGGGCTTTATGGCCGAGTCGATTCCACGGTTGACGCGCGCAGTCACAGAAGCACACAGCGTGGAAGAGCTGGAAGCGCTGCGCACGTTATTCGCGGCGCACATCCAAGAAATGGGCGAGATTTTAAAGGTTTGCTGCGGCGAAAGCAGCGCGAGCGAGGAAGCGGCATGAGACAGCATGAGTTGTTTGGAAAACGGCTTGGGCGCAAGGCGATCAAAACAGATACGCGCACGCTGAAGTTTGCCAAGTATCTGACTCCAGCGTTGCCCACACCGCCCGCAAGCGCGGACTGGACCAAGGGCACTGCGCAATGGGGCATGATGCTCAACGACACGTTGGGTGATTGCACGATTGCCGGCTGTGGCCATGCCGTGCAGGTGTGGTCTGCCAACACCACCAGCATGATCACGATTGCCGATTCGGTGATTGAAAGCGCCTACGAAAGTTGGGACGGCTATGTGCCGGGAGACTCCACAACGGACAATGGCGGCGTGGAACTGGATGTGCTGACCAAGTGGCGCAAGTACGGCTTGGGTGGCCATGCCCTGGGTGCCTTTGCCTCTGCCGACTTCCAAAACCTGACCGAGATTCAGCAAGCCATTTTTTTGTTTGGCGGCGTGTACATCGGATTGAACCTGCCGGTGACGGCGCAGAACCAGACGGTATGGGATGTGACCAGCCAAACGGGCGAAAATGCCGAACCGGGAAGTTGGGGTGGCCACTGCGTCTTTGTGCCAAAGTACGATGCCGGGAGTTTCACCTGCATTACCTGGGGAGGCCCGCTGCAGATGACCAAGGCATTTTGGGATAAGTATTGCGACGAGACGTACGCGCTGATCGGCGCCGATTGGCTGACGACCGGCAAAGCTCCTTCTGGGTTTGATGCGGCAGCGTTGAACGCAGATTTGGATGCGATTCGCTAAAGCCGTCGCACGAGTTGGCCGTTCTGCATCTCCCGCTGCCGAAGGGAACGGATTGCAGTTTGATCCGCAGGGACGGCTTTGAGGGGGGGGAGATTGCTTCTATACAGCAATCTCCCCACTTTTCCAATCTCTGGATGGAGGTGATACGTGGGCACAACCTTAAGCTTGTTTTCTGACGCACGCAATGCGCAAATTCCGCCGCAGGTTCCAGTGAGAATGAGTAGCCGCGAGATTGCGGCGCTGACTGGGAAAGAACACAGGAATGTGCTGCGCGATATTCGTGCGATGTTGTGCGACCTTTATCCCCGGCCAGGAATCGATCCTTCGACCTTGAGCTTTGAAGAAAAGGGTGCTGCAAACTCTTTAGATTCAATAGCTCAAAAACGAGCTATTGAGAACAAAGGGGTTAACGTCTACGTGGATAACCTGGGTTCTATCGCTGAAATCCAGTTGCCGAAGCGAGAGACGCTGGTGTTGATCTCTGGCTACCGGGTGGATTTGCGCGCCAGGATCATTGACCGGTGGCAGGAGTTGGAAACACAGTTGGCCGGTCCGGCGTTGGTTGACTTGACCGATCCGGGCACTGCGGCTTTGGCGCTGGCAGAGCGCTATCGGCAGTACGCGGCCGAGTACCAGCTGCGGCAACAGCGCGAGCGGGAGATTGAAGCGCTTGAAAAGCAAAAGGCGATCATGGCTCCCAAAGCGCAAATTGCAGACCGGATTGCCACAGCCGATGGTTTGCACACCATGCTGGAAGCCGCCAAGATTTTGCAGACGGGACGCACCCGGCTGTTTGTCCTTTTGCGGTTAAAACAAATTTTCATTACTGATAACCTGCCGTACCAGCGCTACATCGAGTTGGGCTATTTTGTGGTAAAGGAAAAGACTTATTTTGAGGGTGGATTTGAACACTTGTATTCGCAGGTGCTAGTTACAGGAAAAGGGCTTAATTGGCTGGCTAGATTGATTGACAACGATGTAATGAGTTAGAGCATTTTTCCAATACACGTGCAGTGTTGAGTGGCGTGCAAGGTGGCTTTTTCTTAAGGAAAAATCCACTCGGCATCCTGCTTTCGCTCTACACCAATTGGAAAAATGCTCTAGTGGGAAGTTAGGTGGGAATGGGATTGGAATTATTGCTGTTGGTGGTAACTCTTGTTTTGGCTCGTGCGCTGCTTGTTCCACCTAAGAGGAAGTAACGGATGACGCTCAAAAAAGTTTACGCGTGCAGCTGCTGTGGGGTTGAGCACAAGGACGCCAACCATTGGTTTGTTCTTGTGTCGACGCACGTCGGCTTCCACTTGCAAACGTGGGAAAGGGCGGTGCAGGAGCACCGGCTCGACGAAGACGAAACCGAGCATGTGTGTGGGCAGGCTTGCGCGCACAAACTCTTGGATCGATTTATGGCTGGTGCCAAACCAGAAGTATTGGCACCTTAGTAACGCACAGGAAACCAAATTCCATCGAGGAGAAGATAATGCCAAATTTTGCGACTGTATTTTCAGGAGCACGTCAGCGCACCATCGATCGGTTGACGGGCCATTCTAGTGCATCGACAGACATCATGGTTGCGCCGACGGAAGAAGAAGCCTATCGGCTGACTGGCGTTCGATCCCTGCCATCCCTGCCGACCCTGCAGACAGAGCTTGCAGCGCTGCGGCAGAACAATGCGATCTACGCCCCGGCAATTCCGGCTCAGTGGCCATGGAATACGGACCTTTCACGCAGTGGCCAAGGAACCGGTGCGTCGGTAAGCTATGCGGGACTCCAGCGTGCGTACAGCTACTGGTATAGCAATAGCAGCGGTTCTTATACCCCGGTTGGCCAAGGCATATACGGTTTCAATGGGGGTGATACGGCAAATGCTATGACTCCGGCGCTTGAAGTGGTGGATGAGCCGAGCCGGGATATGTTGCAGCGGGTACCGGTGGAAGTCCAGGATCTGGACTTGACCGATCCACGGCAAAAGCTGGCGAGTGAAGCGGAAGCGCTGTTGGGCTACACCCCGCTGCGCCAGGAGCTGCGTACGCCTGGCACGCTGAAGCGGGTGCTGGCCAAGCTGGAAATTCAAGTGCTCGAAGAAAAGGGCGTTTCTGCGTACAAGAAGCAGATGGCTCAGCACTACAGCACCTCTGGCAAGATGTTCGACCCGACATGGCGGATTACGCCTTTGAAGGACTATCGCCAGCCGGTGCCGGAGTTTGCGCTGCAAAAGGCTATCGAGATCAAGCGCGAGCTGCCGGAAGCCATGTTTTACGTGGAACAGCTGGCAATTGATCCCTTTTTGATCGTGACGCTGACTCCGCTGCAAGACTTTATGACTTTTTCGCGCACCCTGACGCGTGAACTGGACCCGGAAACCGCCGCGTACGTTGAGGCGTGGTCCGAGCCGAAGTTTGAAGCGACGATGTGAGCACGCCCGCAGTGAGCAGTAAGTAGCTGACAGTTGAAACTGTTGGCCGCTTACTGTTTACTGAAAGGATGCGCGTAGGCTTTTGTTGGACAAAGGGGGCTCTTTATCATAGAGTGTCTTCGACAACCCTTTTTGGACTGTGCAGTAATGACCTGTAATGCCCTGGAGGAAACGAATGAGAAATCCATTGATGCGTGACAAGTTGGCAGCCGTTCTAGTATCCCCGAGCGATCAACTCCACCGAAAGACAGAGGTATTGATTGCATCTGCGATAAAGTCTGCTAGACGATCTCCAAAGAAGAAACCTATTTCCACTGTTTTCAAGAATCCATATCAGGCGATTGCCGGTACGCCTTTCACAAAAGAGCCTTCCGCGCCTCGGTATGTGACGCCGCCCAGTAGAAAAAATGCATTTTCTGTTCATGTGTACCCTGTTTCGCCGGAATTGGTAGAAAAGTCTGAACCTCCTTTGCCAGAACCCAAGGTGGAAGAACCAAAGATTGAAGAGCCAAAGGCCGAAGAAGTAAAGATTGAAGAGCCAAAAGTTGAAGAAACGAAGGTTGAAACCCCTGTTGCTGTTGCGCCGGAAGCGCCGCCACAACAGGCCCCGGCACCTGAACCTGTAGCCGAAATTCCTATTATTCCTGAGATCGAGGCACCTGCTGAAGTAGATGCACCTAAACTCAGCTTGGTTGCCACGGTGACACCGATTCGGCCGCCAGAAACTCCAGAGGTTTTGGTTTTAGATCCCAATGAAAAGGTGGTGGAAGAGCACCCCGGCCAAGAAGAGACGCCACAATCTGTTGCTGCGTTACCTCAGAGCCTCAAATGGTTGGAGCAATCGACGCCTTTCGATGGTCATTTACGTTCGATGGTGGACCAATTGCGCACGGCAAAGACGAGCGTCGTTTTTACGTTGGACCAATCTACCGCCCGACAAACTGATTTGAGAGCCCAGCTCGCCGTCCTTCAAGACAAACTGGACAAAGAAGAGTTTTTAGGTGAGCAGCAGCGCGAATATTTGCACCAGTTGGATGAAGTGATTGCAGCCTGTGCGCTGGTGGCGGAACAAAGCTCAAGTGTTGAATCCATCTTGCGGGCCCCTGCGCACACTGCGCATAAGCATCATGAGGGGGAAGAGAAGCGCCAATATCACAGGTCTTCCCTCAACTCTCCAACAGCGTGCCATCGCGAGGATGTGCTGAAGGTGATTAAAGAAAACCCTGGCCGCAAGTGGAGCAATGCCGAGGTTGTCCAAGCGCTGCCAGCAGCAAAACGTGCAAATGCCAAACAATATGTGTACGCGCTGTTGTCGACTTTGAATAGAGATGGCGTGATTCAACGGATCGCCCCCGGAATCTATGTTTGCCAAGAGCATAAGGATGCGGTAGAGGAGGCATGATGGGTACTGAGGACGAATCTGAACATCCGTGGATTGGCTCGTATGTTTTGAACGACGAAGGCAATCCGGTGCCCGAGCACGATGTGCTGAAATGGGCCGAATGGCTCGAAGCCCATGATCGCCATTTGGCAACCACCAACTTCAGTTGGGGGAAAGTCTCAACTATCTTCCTCGGTTTGGACGAAAGGTTCCTCTCATTTTGTCTGCAAGATCCGCTCCTTCACGAGCCGGTGCTTTGGGAAACGATGGTGTTTGGTGGTCCTCTCAACGGAGAACAGCGGCGGTATACCTCGAAGGAAGAAGCGTTAGAAGGCCATCGCCATCTGGTTGAAGAATGCAAGGAGGCAGAAAAGCATTGCGCCAGTCGCTTTAATCCAGCCCTAAACTGAGTGTTCCCTCGCTTCTTTAAAGTACCTGGAAATCGTTGCCTTTGAAACGCCGCAAACGGTGGCTATGGTGGTATACGACTTCCCTTTTGCGCGAAGCTCCTGAGCCCTTTCTTGGTCAAAGACGGCCGGAGGCCTGCCGGGGCCGAATCGTCCGTTGGGGCCTGGTGTATGCATCTGCTGTTGTTTCTCAATGCCAATGCGCGTTTTTTCTCCGATGTAAACGCTGTTTTGCTCAACCAGTAGGGCGATAATCGCGAACACTGTCTCCCTTGAGGTGTGGCAGGAATCCAGGTGCCGCTCTGTATAAGAACAGAATCCGACATTCCAACAAGAGAGTTTGTGCAGAAGCAATATGGTATTGTTGGCATTTTGACGAGTGAGCTGGTTGAGCGTCCAGAAGATGAGCGCATCAAAATGATGCTGTTTCGCGTCCAGCAGCATCTTCTTGTAAGCATCGCGATCCGCGCCCGGGGAGGTCACAAGATCGCGGTAGATGTGTGTCGTTCTCCAGCCATAGCGCAGTACCATCTCTTCCATGCGCTGAATCTGGTTTTCGGCGATGTGTGGATCATCCTTTATGGGGGTGCAACTGTAAATTGCAACACGCATCTGTATCCTCCTTGTGGGGACATTGTACCTGATATTTAGGCCAAACGTTCCTGAATGGTTGGCAAAAAAATGCTCAATTGGGTAAAGTGATGAAATGATTACCAATGGCGATATTTTGGTGTGTGATGTTTGCGGGGCGAAGGAAGTGTATGACAAGGCAAAGCCTTTGCCTGAGCGATGCTGGAATCGCAAATGCAGAAGTTGGCGTTGGAATTCTGGGGGAGAAGATCGGCGGACGTGGCCACGTGTAAAACCGGAACAGACACAAGTGAAACCTCCGAAAAGTTAAAATGTTCTGTCGCTTTTAATTTGCGCCCATAATGCGGGAAAATCCTATGTTCTATGATTTTTGTGGTTTTTTCGGTTCAAAATGGGTATTGTGGAAAGCGATTAAAATTTGGGAGCATCGAAATCGCTCAAAAATTGCGGACCGAGGACAGAGATGGAAGAAGAGGTAGTTCTGCGAGTGGATTTGCGCGCGTTGCGCAACGAAGCTGGTCTTTCGGCGGATCAAGTCGCAAAGCAGTCGGGGATTGCTGTATCCGTGGTGAAACGACTAGAGCTGAATGGTGCTGTAAGCTTGTCTACCGCGTTGAAATTGGCTCGTTTTTTGCATCTTTCCGTGGAGGATATTTGGGAGATCAAGAACAAGGAGAACTGAAGCCATGGGGGACGTTTGGGCGCTTTTTGGAGCTACCGTGGTGAGTTGCTGCTTGGCTCTGGGCGCTTGGCACTTTGCGGATCGCTTCGCGCGCTGGCTTGAAGAAAAAGTGAGAGCCCGGAGCAAGTGAGGTGGCGTTGTGAAAACCATTATTGCTGGCAGCCGAACGATGACCGATATACAGCTGCTTTATGATGCGATTCGCGAATCTGGATTCAAGATCACCGAAGTGGTATGCGGCGAAGCGCGCGGAGCTGACCGGCTCGGCAACTGGTGGGCACAACGTCGCGGAATTCCGGTTGTCAGTTTCCCTGCCAATTGGGAACGGAACGGCGGTCAGGCCGGATACCTGCGCAATGTGCAAATGGCAGAATACGGCGAAGCGCTGATCGCGCTGTGGGACGGCAAAAGCCGCGGTACCGAGCACATGATCAAGACGGCTCGGGCGAAGGGTCTGGAGGTTTACGTCCACTTGGTAAGATAGGCAAAGTGATGACAAAACAACTTTTTGGGAATCGAAAACCTAGCTGGCGGTCGGTTACGTTTCCCTCGGAAAGCGTCAATAAAATCAAGCGTGGCTTGATCACGCAAATGGCTAGGCCTATCTATCCCCAACCGCCGGGAGAAACCTTAATTCAAGATTTCGCGACTTCGTTGCACTGGTACAGCGCCGATGAAGAGAGGTGGCGTTGCCCGTACGGAGCCCCTGGTGATCTGCTTTGGGTTCGGCAGGTGTGGGCGCGTGTGGAACCGCATCCGCAAGTGCTGGAAAAGTACAGAATGCCGGTTTCATGGAAGGTAGAAAAAGACCCCGTGTTGTTGGATTACTGGCGCAAGCGCGTCATCTTCTTGTCTGACCACCCCAGCAAAAAACCGGAAGAATGCGGGTGCGGAGCATCGGACAACGTATGGCGCAGCTCTGTTGCAATGCCCCGTTGGGCATCGCAGCTTTCGCTCGAAGTGACAGAGGTGCATGCGCAGCGCATGCGTGAGATCAAGTCCAACGATGCGATGGACGAAAGTGCGGGGATAACCCCGGAGACCTGGGTGTGGCGCGTGGTTTTTCGGAGGTTGGAGAGCGAGAATAAGCCGAGCTTGGCCAAGGTTTTTACCGCTCTTGATGCGGCTCAACTTCCCAAAGACTTTATGGACGAAGCAGACCGAGATCGTCGACCAGCCGAGGAGCGTCCGGCGCTCAAGCGACTTTTTGAAAGCTGAGAAGGCACCATGGATAAAATCTTTTGTTTTGGATCGAATCAGCGTGGAATACATGGCGCAGGCACGGCGAAGATTGCCGCGCGGGAATATGGCGCGAAGTTTGGTGTGGGCGAAGGCCGCACGGGCAATGCCTATGCGATTCCGACAAAGATCACTCCGTACAAAGTGCGGCGACTGATCGACATTCAAGCCAGTGTTGACATGTTTCTGGAGTATGCGCGGGCGCACACGGATTTGGAGTTCCACGTGGTGCGGATTGGTTGTGGCTTAGCCGGGTTCTCCGATGAGCAGATCGCGCCGCTTTTTGAAGGTGCACCGGCGAATTGCCGCTTTGACCCCAAGTGGGAAAAATATGGTTTGTCGCCGTGGGCAGATGAGCCATAACGAGCGGTAAAAACGTCTGTTGATTGTCTGTGTACGGAATAACGCAAAAACGGTGTATTTTTCTAACGAATTTTGTTCCACGAGGATATAGGATGGAAGCGCATCAAGATACACCTCTTGAAGAAGATGGAGAGATCGCGCCTCACCTGGGCGCGCGGATTGAAACAAACGAACAAGCGGAAGCATCGATTATCGATACCGAGGAGATGACAATGACAAGTCCAATCGCCAAACCAGATCCGGCAACATTGAAGTGCCCAGAATGCGGGATGACTGGATTCAAAGACACACGTGGCTATGGAATACATCGCTTCGCGAAGCATGGTGTCCATGGTTCATCGCCTGCTACTTTGTCCTCTCTTAAGCGAAAGCAAGAAGGGAAGAAGAACACCGTCGCAGCGTCGAAGAGAAGTTACCATAAGAAGCCGATTCCTGTGGTGGCGCCGCAAGGCGAGATCGCGGTCGTGGTGAAGAAGCAGCTGGAAATTGCGCCGATTCCTCCCGCGATGGTGGGCTATGCGATGGGCAAACTGGAAAGCCTGGCTGCCCAGATCGCTCGGGAAAACGAGCTGCCGGAGCAGGAGTTTGTCCGGCTTGTGGCGGCCAATCTTGCCGAGTTGACCAAGCGGTAAACAAAGTGGGAGTGTACCCCTCGGGTGCACTCCCAGTAGTTGAAGTGCATCGAGCAGATGCAACCATGGCAAAGCGATTCATGCGGTCGAAATACTGGTCGCAATGTAGTTTGAGTGCATCGCGTAGATGCAACTTCAACGACTCGCCAGTGATGAACCTGTCTCGCTGGTCGCAAGGTAGTTTCAGTGCATCGAGTAGATGCAACGTACTTAGCATGAGTTGCTTGACCTTCGGTCAATGTCGCAAGGTAGTTGAAGTGCATCGAACAGATGCAACGTTTTAAAGCTGCATTCACAAATTCCAGCATTTGGTCGCAAGGCAGTTTGAGTGCATCGCGTAGATGCAACCATTAAGATACCCAGCGAATAGCACATCCGCTTCGTAGCAAAGCAGTTGAAGTGCATCGAGTAGATGCAACTGTTCGAACTGTCACGCATGCGTGTACTGCCAGGTAACAAAGCAGTCAAAGTGCATCGCATAGATGCAACGCCCCAGATGCGATAACGGTAATCTGCAAACGTGTAGCAAGATAGTCTTAGTGCATCGGATAGATGCAACAACGGCAACCGCTTCAAAGCAACGTGGGCGTGGGGTAGCAAGGTAGTTTAAGTGCATCGAACAGATGCAACAACTAGATCAGGGTGGGCAACACCGTAGTCTCCGGTCGCAAGGTAGTTTGAGTGCATCGCGTAGATGCAACCAACAATGGGAAACTGGCTAGGATGGACATCGTAGCAATGCAGTTGCAGTGCATCGGATAGATGCAACAGATACAAGAAGCCGTAAATCTAGAGGAACAATGGAAAACGATTCGACAGCCAAGCCGCACTCTGAAATTTCCCAGTGGGTGATCTATGACCATCCGCGCGATTATCCTGACCACTTTGTGATGCGGCGCTGGGGCATTACGGCCGGCGACTTTTTCCCGACCGACGATGTGGCTTTGGCCGATACGCTCCCCGAGATTCGGAAGCACGTTCCGCCTGGACTCTTTTGCTTGGAACGCTACGAGAATGACGACCCTTGCATCGTAGAGGTTTGGATATGAACAAAGCTTGTGTCGACCACTTTGAATCGACCATGGACATGAAGAAGAACCTGACCTACGAGAGCGTCAAAGCCCGCGTACTGGAGATTGGACGGTATTCCGTGTTTGAGGCCACAGCCAGCGATACGCGTGCGGGGATCTTTAACAGTCTGTGCCACGACCCCGAACTTGTTTGCACGCCGGTCGGGTATCCTTGGGTGAAGGTAGAAAAAGCCCGCTGAACCGCAGTCCAGATTCCGGACCACAGAAAGAGAAGACCCATGATCAAAGAGATCAGAAATCGGACGGAAGCCGCTTGGGAATGTCTGCCATTCCTTTGGCGGTCGGTGCTTTTTGCCGTCTACGACTTGACTGTTAGCGTGTGGCTCGTGTCGGTGGGAGCATGTATTTACTCTGACTATTTGCACAAAAAGCCGATGCTCTGGCCACTTGCGCTAGTAGCATCGGCTTTATGCGTTTGCCTTACCTTTAGAAATCTTGCGTGGTTTCGTGTTGTCAAGCTGCAGAAAGACTGCATAGCGACACTGACAAGTAACAACAAGAAACTGTTGGGTTTTTTGTTTCGTTCTGTGAACTCAAAAGGCATGAATATGGCAGATGCGGCGGTTGAACCGCAACACGTCGTATGCAAGGTGAAGGTCGCATTTCAGGAGCCTGACGACCTTTCTAAAATGAACTAAATCCCCGGCCGCGTATGCCTACGCGGCCTTGCTGAAGAGAGGAATCTTTGGGATTTTCTTTTTCCTCGCTTGAGCAAAATCGTAGTCGGTTTGCATCTCAAACCACAGGCTCGGGTGCGTCCCTAGCGCAGCAGAAAGCCGGATGGACATTTCCGCCGTGATGCCCCCACGACAGTTGAGCACCTTGGAAAGCGTCACGCGGGATACGCCGATGTGCTTTGCAAAATGCGTGATATTCACACCTTCCAAGTAGTCGCGCAGCACACGGCCAGGATGAGCCGGGTTGTACATTTCAGTAGGCATTTTCTCCCCTTAGTGGTAATCCTTATAGTCCAAGAGAATTACATCCTCGCCATCGAAGGTAAAGGTCAACCGCCAGTTTCCGTTTACCCGTATTGACCAGTGTTTCTCTTTGCCATGCAACTGATGCAATCCCCACGACACAGGCTTTGCCAAATCGTCGGGACTCCTTGCGCGGTTGAGAAGAGATAGCTGCTCTTCCAACTTTGCAGCATGATGTGGCTGAATCCCGGCCTTGCTGCCGGTCTTGAAAAACTTTTCCAGCCCGGCATGCCGGAACGACTTAATCATATAGGAACTGTATCGCTATAGTTTACAGATGTCAACGCGGCTACTCTGCCAACGCTTCCTTTTTTTCGATCCAAATAGAACCTTTCTCGCCTTTCTTCGACCTCGAAGAGTTTTACAAACATGCCTGTTTATAATCCGCTCCAGCACTGCGCATACACTGCGCATCGTGCACCGAGGAGCGAGCGGCATGGGCAAGCGCGGAAGAAAAACCTATGAAGAATTTGCAAATGGAGTAATGCCTGTCCGCGTGATTGCGGAGCGGATGGGTGTGTCTGAACGCACTGTCACCACAGACCTGAAGAATGCGCAACGAAAGCTGAAAAACACTCCAGAGGCGTTTCCTATCTTGCTGGATTGCCTTTACGCGGTGGCTGCTTCAGAGAAAGAGCTTTTGCAGTGCGGCTCCGTTGAGTGTGATCGCGAATACATCGAAAAATATGGATGGGACCAAGGAAGCAAGGGATAGCCTATGCCGCGCTTGGGAAAGTTGTCGCTGAATTTTTACCACAGAGAACTCGCAGGCAGGGCCTGTCGACGCGTACAAAAGTCGGACAATGTGCGCGTGTTGATCCGCCAGATGTTGCGCCTGATGCAACAACACGACGGCACCGGACTGTCTGCCCCGCAGGTAGGCGTCTTTCTGCAACTGGCGGTGGTGAAGTTGCCCCCGTCGAACGAAATTCAGGTGTTGATTAATCCAGAGATTGTGAACTGGGCAGGAAAGGATTTTCTGGCGACGGAAAGCTGCCTGAGTTTGCCGCCGACCGAGCGGGCCAAGGCCAGAATATGGCGTAGCGAGATTGTGCATGTGCGCAATGGCACCCTCGAAGAGCCTGACGCTGAAAATCTCACCATTTATCGGGGCGCGGCCGCACGGATTGTGCAACATGAAATCGATCATCTTGACGGCGTATTCTTCATCGACCGCTGCCAGCCTGTGGGCAAGGCGCACGTCTTGCGGGCGTACGAAAGCTTTTTGCTGGGGCAGGGAGAGCTGGTGCATGGCTGATTTCAATGTGGCGATCAAGGTGGTGCTGGCGCATGAGGGGGGCGTGGGAACCCTGAAGGGTGACCCTGGCGGCAAGACCAAGTTCGGATGGTCAGCGGCCACGTGCAAGCTTCTTAAGATTGCCCAGCCAAAGACGGCCGAGGAAGCGACCGCGCTTTATCTGAAGTATTTTTGGAATCCGCTCTACAGCCAGATCGTGAACCAGGACGTGGCCACCAAGCTGCTTGACGATGGGGTAAACCAGGGCACAGAGACCGGTATTGAGCATTTGCAGGCCGCGCTGATCCATGCGGGCCACACTGTGGAGGTGGATGGCCTTTTTGGACCGGGCACGCTGGCGGCTGTGAATCAAGCGATCAGCACGCTGGTGCTGGAATGGATGCGGCTGATCCAGTACCAGAGTTATGATCGATGGATCAAAGCGGATGCGGTGCGGGAAGCGCAGCGAGAAGGGTTGGCGCGCCGTGCGGCATGGCCCAACCAAAACGACGTGATCGCCAAGCAATTGATGGCCGGCACGTATCAACCGACGATTTGAGCTGGTTTTCCGCGAACCCTAAGCGGCCGGAAAAAGGCGGGAGGTTCGCGCAAGGCGTAAGAAAATGATTTTGAAGGAGATAATGAGGGCATTGTATCGAGCATCCCAACTAGAAGAGCGCAGATTTGCGAGGTTCGCGAAAAACGTCCTTGATCTTCTTCAATCGCAAAGCGTTATAATGAGCGCAGCCGCAATGTAGTTTCAGTGCATCGAACAGATGCAACTTCTGGTCTTCTTGTTTCTTCCGAAGGTGGCGAGTCACAATGTAGTTTCAGTGCATCGAACAGATGCAACTGGAGGTCGAGCTTGTCCTGCATGGTGATGTTTAGGTCGCAATGTAGTTTCAGTGCATCGAACAGATGCAACATCCATCACCTGGTAAAAGAGTCCCGCAATTTCGTGTCGCAAGGTAGTTAAAGTGCATCGAACAGATGCAACGCGTATCGCACCTTGTATTGCTCAACTGCTCGATCATGCCGCAAGATAGTTTCAGTGCATTGAACAGATGCAACCTTGATGACCTGCTAACACTTTCCAAGGGCTCACCAAGCCGCAATGTAGTTTCAGTGCATCGAACAGATGCAACTTGCATCAAGAGTACACGCTTTGGGAGTACATGCGTCGCAAGGCAGTTTCAGTGCATCGAACAGATGCAACGGTTGTGGACGCTAGTGTCTGGACAAATTATAGGGTCGCAAGATAGTTTAAGTGCATCGAACAGATGCAACACTCGCGGTCATGTCTCTCTTGGCTGAAGTCGAACGTCGCAAGATAGTTTTAGTGCATCGAGCAGATGCAACTATTACGGTCCCGGTGGACAGGTTTTCCAGGTTTCGTCGCAAGGTAGTTTCAGTGCATCGAGCAGATGCAACATGGTATCGGAATCATTTCTCGATTTTTTCTGCTGTCGCAATGTAGTTTCAGTGCATCGAACAGATGCAACGGTCGTAGTGTGTGAGTTCAAAAGCATAAACAGTCGTCGCAAGGTAGTTAAAGTGCATCGAACAGATGCAACATTCATAGCAGCAGCAAGACGGCTTCCGTAGCCGTGTCGCAATGTAGTTTGAGTGCATCGAGCAGATGCAACGTTGGTACTGGAGAAAGCGTATCAGGGAGTGGAAGTCGCAAGGTAGTTAAAGTGCATCGAGCAGATGCAACTGGGAAAATGATCCTGCAAAGGCTTATTAGTGGGATAGCAAAGCAGTCAAAGTGCATCGCATAGATGCAACAGGCTTATTGCTTCTTGATTCAACTCCGTGTCGCAAAATAGTCTCAGTGCATCGCATAGATGCAACTACTGGAAAAATGGAAATGTGCCAAAAGATAGCAAGCATCAAAGCAGTTTGAGTGCATCGCGTAGATGCAACGAGGTCACGTTACCCGAAGTCGAGCAGTTGATCGAGTCGCAATGTAGTTTGAGTGCATCGAACAGATGCAACTTACAAGGACCCACCAGCGTAGTAATGCAGTTGAAGTGCACTGGATAAGTGCAACGCGAAATCCGTAGCGACAGCGCTACCTCATCGGTAGCAATGCAGTTGAAGTGCATCGCATAGATGCAACTCTTGATATAGCTCAACTACCTTTTTGCTTTCAAATACCCTAATTCCGATGAAAACGCGTAATTCACGCGCAAGCGCTGTGAAATTTCTCACGAGCAAGGATCTTTGCCACCGTCCCGGCCTTCCAGGTGCCCCCCATGCGCGTGGGAATGGCGGTGGCGTTCAAGGCGCCGGCAATGGCCCGGGTCGTCTCTCCTTGGGCCTTTAACGCACGAATCTGTGCGAGGACTATGGCTTCTCCAGGTTTTTCTCCAAAGGCGTGCCGGCCGTCTCCACGTTCTCCTCTAGCCTTCTTGCGCTGGCGCGCACCGCGTAGCTTAAGTACGATTACGCAGCGATCAAACTCGGCGACGGCCGCTAGAATCTGACGAATTAGTTTAGCCGTGGGGTTGGAATCGTCTCCCTCGGTTAGATCGATACCGCCAGACGCAGAAATGACGCGAACTCCAATCTTTTGAAACTCGCGTACAACAACTTCTGCCACGATCATGTCGCGGGCCAATCTGTCGCTGGACTCAACCAAAACAAGCTTGATTCCCTTTTCACGGATGAATTGTATGCAGGCTGAAAGACCGGCACGTCCTTCCAACTCCATCTTGCCTGTTACGCCTTCATCCCGGAATTCATCGACAATTGCAATTTCATTGGCGGCGGCATATTTAACGATAACTGCGCGCTGACGTTCCCACGTATCGCCGAGAACTTGGCTTTCGCCAGAACACCGCATATATGAAACAGCTTCCATTTTTCTCCTATCGATGATTGCGCAAGATACGATCAATGCCTGATCCCCACCAGCATTTTCCACGGGGTGACATAATTTTCATAGAATTCAGCACGTCTGCAATATCTCTGGTAGTTTTGCCCAAAGAGTGCAGCGATAAGATTTTCTGCAAAATGTCAGCATGTTCAGGCTTGTCAATGAAAAATGAACGGGGGCGTTGATTGTTTGCCTGCTCTTTCCATGTAGCCCATCGGCAATTTGTCGGTTCATAATCGCCGTCTTTATCCGGAAAGCGGTCAAGTGTCATTCCCGGTTTTGGCTTACCCATATCCGCCAGGAAGTTTTCAAACTTTTCCCATCGTTTGCAGACTTTGATTCCACGTCCGCCGTAGTACGAAAAGCATTTGCATTTTGGTGAAGAACAACGCCGTTTCATCCCACACCATATCGTATAGACAGCAGTCCTTTTTCCTAACCGTGTGCGAGCGCAGCCATGCGTAAGAGCAGATTCTGGAGAATAGAACTTGATGTGATTTTGAATTTCTTTTCTGCGGCAACCACAGGAAACAACGCCGCCCCTCGTAAGATTGCTTTGGCGAACTTGAGTCGTATTTCCGCAGACGCAAAGGCAGTTCCAAACCGATGACTTTCCGGCTTGATGCGAGTATCCCGTTACAGTAAGCCGACCAAAGACTTTGCCTGTCAGATCCTTGCGAAAGTGTACTTTTTCCGTCATTTGACCTCCCATTGTGCCATCATTTTGCTCAGTCGTCGGGGAACCTTTCTTTGTCGGCAAGCCACGTTTGCATGTCGACGGGTTTGGTAGGGCCATCGGGGCCGGGCAGATCGATGTGGTATTCAAAGTTTGGATTAATGCGCGCGGCTTCCAGGTAAAACCGTTCGCGTGAGCTTTTGCAGACTTTCAGCATCTTTCCAAAGTCGTCGCTGTCGAGTTGCCGCAAGATGATCTGCATGTTCATTCCGGGTTCCTCACTCTCTTGGGTTTGGGCAGCGCAATGGCTGCAGCGGGTTTCTTGGCGCGCTTCTTGCGGCACAGTGCGCAGGTGCAGCCAGGTGCATGAGCGGCAGGCACAATCTTTCGCTCTTTTGGCTTGAGCCGCGGCGAAGCCGATTTCGTGCAGTGTACGCAGACCGATTCGCCTGCCTCATCCGTGGCCCATTCCGTGCCGCCGCATACGGTGCACTGTTGGACACGCACCCAGATGGATTTCTGGCTGAGCAGTCGGCGGTCGACGCCGTTCCAGCTTGTACGATTGCACCAGTGGCAACGAGCGGGAATCGCCTCATTCTTCGAGTACCAGGGCTTGCCCTGCCCCGGGCAATCGTCGTGCTCGCATACGCATTTGTTGACGATTTTTACAACGTCTTGGATGTACTGTTGCCGCACCTTGTTACGCTCTTCAAGAGAAAGATCGATGCCCCACCACTTGATGCGCTTGCACCAGTGGCAACGGTCGGGAAGCTCTCCCCCCTTGAAGTACCAGGGTTTGCCCTTGCCAGGGCAATCCGGCCGTTCGCAAACGCATTTGCTGAAAATCTTTTCGACTTTTTCAACGCTCATTGAGTCTCGCTTTCGTTAATCGATCATGATGCCAAGACGCATAAGGTCCACGGCGGTTACCGTTTTGATCTTGTCGGCAGGAATATGGGAGATAATCCTTGTCGCCTCTGTCAGATCAGAAAGACGGCTGTAGTTGCGATTGCCAAGCAGTGCCTTTTCGGCCACATCGCGATGTGCATCTGTGGGCCACTTGACTTCAGTCAAATTGAGCATGTCAGGAAACAAATACATTCTTTCGCCTCGGTTCTTTGAATTGCCGGAGTATTCAAAAAAACTTGGTCCCCTATCAAATAGGGCCTATCCAATACTTTGCGCCTGTCGTATCAATGCGTCAACTTGTATTCGCACCGCCGAGCGATTTGCTAGAGTCCGGAATCCGGACTGCGCGCCTGCAACGTAACAGCGGCGGTGATGGCGTTCAGGATCATGAGAATTGCCAGCCCGGCCAAACTCAGCCAGAGGATGCTGCAGAACGTCATGGTGCCTTCAAGCAGCACGACAAAGCCGAGTGCCTTGAGCTGGTAATGAAAGGCCTCGACGGCCCAGGTGTAGACGCTGATCGCGGAGTAAGCAAGCGCCCCGGCCACGAGAAACCAGAGCTGCGGGTGGTGACCCACTTCAAAGTGAATTTCCATGTAGCTGGCCAGGGGCACGAATGCCCCTAGACCAAAGCCCAGCAAAGCGCGGGCACGTTGGCCCAGCGCAAAGTAAACGTGTGGTGGCGCTGGTGGTGGAGTGGGCTGGGGTTCTTCGACTTCCACGGCAGGCGGCGGGGGTTCTACGGCAACGTGCGCGGCTTGGCGCTGTTCGCGCCGTGCTTTGTTCCGTGCAAGTCGCCGCTCTTCGCGCTCTTCATCTGTGAGGGCTGGTCGGCCTCTGTGGCGTTCTGGTTCCGGTGCGCTGATCGGCGTGGGAGGAGTAGGAACGGTAGCCAAAAGAGGCATAAGGCAAAAGCCTTTCTGGGGCTGAGCCCCCGTTAAAATGCGTTTCTGTCGTTGAAAAAGTGTCCCCTATCAAAACGTGCTATGAGGGTTGCTTGAAGTCCGGGACTGGTTCAGCGTCGATTTCGTCGATGATGGTTTGAAAGCGTGCCTGTCCATGACCGGCAAGGAGACTCTTTATTTCAGATTGCGCCTGTTGGTGGTAATCCGCCGTCTGTTCGACTGCGCGGTTTGGAAAACCGGCGCGTGGTCTTCCCGCTCCTTTGAATTTGCCGAGAGTACCGGCTCCGCCGATGTTGTGACCCTTGTAAATGATCCGGTAGCCTTGTGCGTCGGCTTCAATGGAAAAGTCTTTTTCCTTCAGCGCCGGAAGCGGGAGCAGAATCGGTGCGGTAATTGGCGAGGCAGTCGCGAACCTGCGAGCGCGCCAGGACGGCCCTTCCTGATAGAGTTCCCAGCCATCGGGACACGCGGCCTCGCACTCTTCGCGGGTTGGACTGGGAGAAACGGCGCTGTGAGGATGCTCGACATCGGCGGCCACAAAAGACAGGTTACCGTCTCCAGGCGCGTATGAGTGAATGACGGCGATGCGGTCTCCGTCTTCGTTGCGTCGGGATACTTCAGGCTTGCTCATGGTGTTGGCTCCTTGGGGTGTTAGAGAGTAGCGCGAATGTTCAGAGATTCAGCGACATTGCCCAGTTTGCGATCAAGAGTCCAAAGCAGAGTTCCCGGAATTGCCAAACAAGATGCAATTAAATGCGCATCCGTTAAGCCGATTCCCTTTGAAGCAAATCCCCGTGCCTCGATCATGTACCGAATGTCCTCCAATTGCACGGGAGGAATAGAAATTAGCTGGTCAAGATACGCCAGTGTCTTTTTGCGTTCTGGCAATGTGCCGAGTGCTAGCTCCGCAATCAAAAAAGGGTGCGTGCAGAGTTGATCATTGGCAATCAATGTGTGCAGCTCTGCACTGTAAGCGCCAGTTCGAAACATGGCTATCCAGATTGAAGTGTCTGCGAGAATCACTGTTCAGCTACTCGCAATCTCCGCACGTCCTCAATGTCCGGGGCGGTTCCGGCCAAAGCCAAAAGTCTACGACCGGCTTCTCTCGCAATCAGTGACTTTAATGCGGCGCGAATCAATGCTGCCCTTTCTGTCAAGCCGCTGTACTCTTCTGCTGTTCGTAACAGATTGTCGTCAAGGGATACGGTTGCTCTCATGCCTTGTTTCCTCCGTGAACCAACTATAGCACCCATTTGAGCATAAATTTGGTTATACGTTTGGGCTAGGGCTGGGTCCTAGTTAAAAACGCGTCTATGCGTGAAAAAAGTGTCCCCTATCAAAATGGGGTGTTAATCCTGTTCAGAGAGGCGCGGGTCGCCTGCGCCGCCGCTGAGCGTTGCATTGTAATAGGCTTGGCATTCCATCGGCTCGATACCAGCCGCCTCGCACCGTTTGAGGTATGGCCAGAAGATTCTTTCCAGCCAGGAGTGAGCGGGCCAGAACCCGGAGCCGGTGGACATCAAAACCGGCTGCCGAGTTCCCTTGCGGTGGGTGCGTTGCCATTTCATCGCCTGCGCGTAGCCCATGAGTCTCCTATCGCTCAACGACTAAAAGCCGCGTGCTGACGCCTGTACCGCTGGCCTTGAAAGATCCTTCGGGCAGGTTTTCCCACGTGGCGCTTACCTCATCCAGCCACGCGCGAAAATCGGTGCTCTTGCGGTCTGAGCGGAATTCAAAACTTGGACTCAAGACAGAGACCAGGATACCGCGCGGGGCGAGCAGATTGTAGGCGCGGCGGATGTGGTCGAGGTCTTGCTGCCGCTCAAAAGGCGGGTTCATAACAATGCGGTCATACTGGCCCAGCTCGGAGCGTGAAAGCTGCATCAGGTCCTCGCCTACCAGCTTGTAGCCCTTCAGCTCCAGCAGCTCGCGGAGCTTGAAAACCGGCTCGATCACTTCCAAAATGACGCCAGGGACCGCCGCGCTCACGCCATCGGCAATGTCTCCGCTACCGGCTTCCGGCTCTAATACCCTCATGCCGGGCTGAATGTGCGCACGGCGCAGCATGATTTCAATCACGGGTTTCTGCGTGGGGAAATAGCCAGGGTAGCTACTGAGCTTGATTTCGGCCGCGAGCGCGTCAATCTTGCGCAGCCGTTCGCGTTCGGTGCGCTCGGCGGAATTGCCCTCGATCATGCCTTGCAGGAGCCGCGCCGCTGGCGAAGTCTCGGCGTAGTCGTCCGATTCCATCACGGAATAATAGCCGCCCCTGCCGCAATCGATTCCCTTATGCACCATGTGTTCAATTTCAGCTTTCTTGGTAAGCGCGGCCAGCTCGGGCGGAACCGTTCCGGCTTCGAGCGCATCGGCCAGGGCGCGCAGTGCCCGCTGTGTGCGCTCCAGGTTGCGGCAATCGTGCATCCGGCCCTGATATTCCCGTTGACGCTTCGGCGTCGGGTTCTGCGTCATCGGTCGGCCTGCGTGCTCGATCTTCGGCTGCAGGGCATCGGCCCAGGTGCGGAAACGGATAACGAGTTTGCTGGTGGGGGTGGTGGCGGTGCGGACGGCGGGCATGGTCATGGTTGCCATGGTGTTTTCTTCCATTCTTGGGGCTGAGCCCCTGCTAAAAAATCGTGATTGTCATGAAAAAAGTGTCCCCTATCAAATGGGGTGCGCTAGCTGTCTTCGTCGTCGTCGCTGTCTTCGTCCTCTTCTTCGTAGGCGTCGGGCGTAATGCCGGCGTCGAGTGAAAATGCGTCGACTGCATCCTTCCAGGCGTCGTCCGGGTTGTCGCCTTTGCCTTTCAGAGTCACAGAAAAAACATAGGTTTTCGTTTTCATTGTGTTACCTCATGCCTCCGGAAATTCCGGATAGTTGGAAAAAGTTGGTCGCCTATCAAAAGGGCAAGTTTACGCGTTCAGATCCACACAAAGCGCGTCAATGTCATCGGTGCTAAGCGGCTCGATAGTGCTGCCGTCGGCGGCCGTGAAGTGATCCGGGAACGCATCATAGATGTGCTTTGCGGCGTAGCCGTCATAGGTGCGTTGGAACAGGCGCAAGGCAGCTAGAACGGTGGCCAGGTTGCTTGGATCTTCGAGCGGATTAGACGCGGGCGCGTGCTTGACTATCTCCCACTTGCCCACAATGTTTCCGTTCACGTCGCGGATAGGCGCATTGTCGCCGACTTCGGGCAGCTCGTCGGAGCGCCACTCCTTGAGATACTTGGCCACGTCCTTTACGGCCGCGCGAATGTCGTCAGCCGTCTGCATGGCGTCATTGCCTAATTCGATTTTCAATTGAAATTCCATGGTGCCCCTCGATTCTGCCGGGAAAAAACCCGACTGTTACGCGTGAATTGGTCGCCTATCAAACAGGTGCTTAGTCTTCGTCTGGCAGCATGACGGTAATCACAGGCTCGGCATTGTCGCCGGGACCGCAAACGGCCTTGAGTTGCACGGTTTCCTGTTTGGTGCGCGCGGTGCGCTTGCCGTCGACGTATACCCAATTCCACACGCACACGGAAAAGAAAAGCGTGCTCTCGTTTCCGCCGTTCTTTATGGCAAATTTGAGCATGGTCAGCACGTCCCATAGTCGCCCGCTTAGGTCTTGGGCAGGGGGTAGGGGCTCGCCAAGCTCTTGCACTGTGCGAGCAAAAGAGGTCTGCGTCATGGCGAGAGGAAATTTGATACCGGCCTCTTTGAGAATGTTCAGGCCACGGCGAAAGGTGAAAGACGGGTCCGACAGATCCACCAAAACGCCGTCGTCAATCGCCTGCGCGCGCGTGTAGCTGTAAATGACCTTGCCAAAAAACTCATCCTGTTCAGGCATACTCTGTTTCTCCTTGCGGCTGTGCCGCCGTTAAAAATCTGTTGCCTATCAAAGTCCGGAATCTGGACTCTGTTAGATTACGCTTTTTCGCTTTCTTCAAACTGCTTTTTCAGGTCGTCCAAGTTACTTTCCAATCGCTCAAGCCGATAAAGAATTTCCCGCGTGGCGTGGTTCCTCTGTATGTCCGCCCGAAACGACCAGAAAGCGGTGATGGTCAAAACTACACAAAAAATGTCGATGATCATTTGTGCGTTCACTGGCTTCTTACCTCCCGATTTTCTTTTCCAGCTCTTCAAAGCGTTCAGCGTTACGGCGCTCTACCCTGTCGATGCGGTCTTCAATTCGCAAGAATGCAAGGGCGATGAGAAACCAACCAATGCAAAAAACCGTAGTTAAAACCATCGCCGTTCCTTGCCCGCGTACAGGCCCACGGGCGGGCACGGTGCTAGTGCTGAAGGAAATGCCGGACTAGAGCATAGCCCAATGCGTACAGCGCAAGAGAGATGGGCAAGGCAAAGCGCACGGCGCGATTAAATCGCATTCTGCTTTTTCCTCTTTTCCGCGTAGAAAGCGAGTGCCTCGGCTTTCAGCGCATCGATAGCTGCAGGCGTGAAAACGCTGGAGTGTTGCGTGTTCAAATTCTTTTGAGTGGCACGGGCAAGGGTGCGCAAAAGAACCTTGCGAAAATCGCCAAACACTTCGAACGTGAGCATTCCATCTTTCACAAAATGGATGTGAGCGGCGGAAACAAGGCGGCCGTCGTCATACTTTTCGGTGCTGATTTCCATCTGTGCCGCGCATTCTGCGATGTCAAGTTCCGGGATTGAAATAATCTGTTTCGGTTCCTGTGCCACGGTGAAAGCTCCATTCTTGGCGCTGTGCGCCTGTTAAAGGTGAAAAGTTTGGACGCCTATCAAAAAAGTGTCCGCTATCAAATGCGAGTCCGGATTCCGGACTATGCGCCTAGTCTTCGCTCCCCCGCGTCACCTGTTCGAAGTCGAATCCATCCGGACAGCTCGGACCGCTCGCATCGCAGACAGACCACTGCGCGCCGCTCGGGTGGTGTTCAATCCACCATTGGCCATGCTCGAAAAAGGTTGAAAGGTTGCGCCGCTTGAGTGCCTTATGGGCCGCTTTGAGAATGCGTACGTCCATGGCTGGCGTGTTGGTTTCAGTGTTCAGCATTCGCGTAAAGGATGATAGACAATTAAATCCCTGTCCTATTCCGGTGCCGGTACTGCGATAGGCTGCAGGCCAATTGCGGACAGACTTTACTAGATACGTCGCACAGTCAATTTCTGTTTTTCCGGTAAAGACGGGTTGACCGTCCAAAGACACAATATGTTTGCCGGGAATGCTGCACACTTGAATTAGTTTTGGTGATAGTTGCTGGATCTTTGCGAGTGTCATCGGTAGTCTCTCGTTTCCTTGCCCGCGTATCATGCCCACGGGCAGGCGAAAGGTTAGTGGTAAGTGGCGGGCGCATCGGGCAAAGCATGCCCTGCCAGCTCTTCGAACTTTGCAATGGTCATGCAGCCGGTAAAACTCTCACGTTGCGCATAAATTGCGCGTGGAATTAGTTTACCTTTTTCGCCGGTGGCGCTGCTAAAAATGGCGTGAACCATATCATTTCCAGCGTTCAGGCCAGCGGAAAGGACAAACTCGCCTGCCGCGATTGCCGCCGCGCGCTCCGCCAGTTCAGCGGCAAATTGCAGATGCCTTTTTTCGCATCCTTGCGCACGGTGAGCGGCTCGCCCGAAGTGTTCCGCGTGCGCCTTGTGGCAAGCGGGGCAGGCCGCGACGGGTTGGCACCATTCAAACGGGCAACGATACTTTCTCGCGCCCTCTGCGCCGCAATAGTCGCACAACAAACGACCGCTTTGACTGTAGCAGTAACCCATCTAGAGCCCCTTTCCGGCCAGAATTGCCGTGCGTGCGCGTTTCTTGAATCCTGCTGTGAACCATTCCGGATTATCCCAGCCAATTTGCCCTGTGCCGTAGTCGATTGGATAATCGGTGCGATAGCCGTCTTTTGTAGCAGCAACATACTCCCGTTTGCCGTTGATTGTTGCCGTTACCAGTGCCTCACCATTCGCCGCAACGTATACGGTGCGCTCATCTTCAAAAGTCGTGTACATAGCCGTTACTCTCCGATCAAACGAAAGATGCGAAAATCGGCCTTCTGATAAACGCTGTTATGTGCGCGCACGTCATTTTCGCTGAAAAACCAAACGAGCGCCGCGCGCTTTTCTCCCGAGTCATACATCCGGGAAAGCTGAACGGGCTCGCCGAGACTGCCGCTATAGGAAATAGCGCCGCCAAGGTAAAAACCCTGATTCTCTTCCGCTGTGTACATGGTGGGTTGGATTGTGTCCTTCGAGCAAAGCGCAATGCGGAATTGTCCCTTGGGAGTGTCCAGCCAATCGCCAACGCGCGGCCCTTGAATCGCGTCATAGTCGCGCATGCGCTCGGCGAGAATAATCGCGTTTTTGATGCTGGCAGAGACGGCAGAGTTAAACCATGGCTCGACCTGAAAGCGGTTTAACTCCATGCTTCTATCAAAGTAGATAGGGCTCGGAATCGGGCGCATAGGCTCGGGGTCGCCCCAGTCGGCAAGGCCATATTTTTTGACTTTCAGCGCGTAATCGGCCATATAATCGGCGCGCATGCGGTACAGCTCGCCCACGAATAGCGAATACGTTCCCATGCTCCATCTGTACGGGAAAGGCTCGCTCAAACCGTGAACTGCGCGAATCACAGCGCCACCTTGACGGCTCAAAATGTTGCGCTCGAATGCCGTCGCGTCGCCGTTATGATTAAACGTGGTGCGCATGTAATCGAGCGTATGCTGTGGGGCGGAGTAGGTTTCAATCTGCCTCACTGTGTCGTGACCAAAAACGTCGTAACACACTTGATCCTGATAACTCACATGGAATTGAATCCTGAACATAGGGGCGCATCCTTTGAATGTTGTGGCTGTACGGTGAAGAAAATGGGCAGACATTGCGCCTGCCCTGTACGTGCGAGCTAGGCAGCTACGGCCGCGCCTTTCAGCTCTGCCATGCGTTCCGCCAGTTGCCACAAAGCTCTGTTCAGGCGTACATCTTGATCGATGCCGCGAACCTCGCGCGTCGTAACGCGGCGCATGGTGCGGCGGCCGGTCTGCGGGTCTGTGCCGTGCTGCATGCCATGCAGGCCGCCGCGCACAACGTTTTCCTGTACGACGTTCAGAGTGTGCCAGAGGTCCGGTTTCGGCGCGGTAGGGGTGCGCCAGTTGATCAGGCCGGTAGCATCTGCCTCACGACGCGGGCGAAGAAGTTGCTCGGCGGTAATCGGCGATGTAATTTTGCCCTCTACATCGGCAAAGCGAAGCTGGCGCGCCGCATCGGCGAATGCGCCTTGCTCGCCTGCCGTGAGTTGCAACTGATTCCACTCATCGGCGCGTGCGAGCGCTTTTTCGCTCTGGCCGACAATCTGAAAAGATCCTTCAATCACATCGCGAACAATGTCGCCCTTATGCTGGATGGAGAGCATTTCAACCGTGGAATCTGAAACCATAAGGCCATTCGAGCAAACGAGACGGAAAAGACCGGCGCTCAATTTATACGCGCTCGTGCCGTCGTGGCTGTTCACAAGCACGACTTCGGGAACGGAATCGCCGACTTTCTGAATTGCGGAGAAAGAATCGGGGTGACGGAAGCGAATCATATGCTTTGTGTATTCGGCCTTGCCCGCGACACGCGAGCGGCCTTGCGTAGCCTTGAAGGGCTGGAAACCTTCGTGCATAAGGCCGTCGATAACGTCCGAAGTGGGGATATAGGTATATCGCGCAGAGCGGGATTCGTGCGCGGACGTGGCGAACGCGCTAGGCGCGTAATGGCGCAATTCATCCATGGAAAGCGGATTCTGCAGGCGAAGAGCTACGCTAGGATTGATTGCCGCGCCGATAGAAAAATTGTGTGCAAAAGTGTTCATTCTGCCCCCCTTGAGGCTCGGAACTAAGTTCCCGTTTCGCGCTTAAAGTCTCTGACTTGCGCTCGTTCAGCACGTGGACCGATTACCACGTAGACGGGAAAAACTCCCGCGTTAGAACGTCGCCGTATGAATCACGTCTGAGCCGTCTTCGCGCTCGCAAAGATTCACAGAGATTAAATACTGCTTTCTGGCAGGTACTTGCAATTGCGCGGCCACAAGCTTCTGTGCTGCAAGCATCGATTCGGCGTAGACTTCCACGCGCTTTCCCTGATAAAAACAAACGTAACCGCATAAACCTTTTTCCATGCTCATTGTGTGTTCCTCTCTCTCCTGAACTGATATAACCCTATCATGATAGTTACGGCATTGCAACTATAAATCGTAATGCCGTAACAGATTGTTATTTATAGATTGCACCGATAGTGCCGTTACCGCCTGCCTGTGCAATGGCATTGCCTACGCGCAGGCCGTCTTCTTTGCCGCGCTCGTGCGCCAGAACATAAAGCGCGTCTGAGCCGTCCAAGTCGTAAACCGCGCGCACAGAGTACCCTTCGCGATTGATAAAAATGCCGATGTGATTGCAAAGGACATTTTCCTTGTCCGCGACTTTCGTCAATTGAGTAAAGTTTTCCTCATTCCGCACCTTGGCGATAATGGCCTCATCGGACATACCGGCAGCCGTGCCGTAATCGGTGCAGGAATAAACGCATCCATGCGCCAAAAGATATTCGTTGTACGTCTGTCCTCTATCTTGCCGGTAAACGCGAAAATCAAATGCACTCCACCATTCGGCGGGCATGGTATCGCAATTCGTTTCCGGAACCTGTCCAGCGCCATTACAGCTCGTGCAGGTTTCCGTTAGCGTATGGCTGTAAACCTTGCGCATGCCGTTACACTTGCGGCAGCCGTTTTCACCGCCACGTGGGCCGCGTCCGGTTCCTTCGCAGTTGGGGCAGATTACCAGCGCTGCAGCGGTTCCCGTTCCGTGGCACCACGTGCAAGGCGTCATTTCCAGCGTAACTTTTTTCCCGTCGCGTTTCATGATCGTTTCGCTTTCTTGGGGCTGTGCCCCTGCTAGTAATGCGTGAAAGTCTTATTTCTTGATTCTCCAGTATGCGCAAGCATTCGGCGAGTTTTCGCGTAAGGCGTGATCGAATTCAATCAAGTTGTTTTTGCGCAGATACTCAAAAGCGGCGTTCGAAAGAACGTAGGTGTTAAAGCCGAATGCCTGCATGATGCGCGGCGGGAAATTGTGCATTCCATCCGCGCATAGAATCACGACACTGTTATCTTTTTCGATAACAGCTAAAGATTGTTTAATGTTCAGTTTGCTATACATGGGCAATCCTTTTTCTAGAGCGCTGTGTGGTAATCGGCACGATGCGCAATGTAGCTTTCCGCCGTCTCTTCCGGCACGGCATGCGCGATGAAAAACAGCCCCAGCTCATAGTCTGTTGAGCGCGTATCGTTCGCCAAGATGGACTCCATCCACTTCACGCGGGCAGGATCTACCGGCGCGGGCGCGTCAACCGGCAAACGAAACGACAAAAGCCACGACGGCCCAAACGCGTTTCGTAGTTGCTGCAAAAGCGGCGCGCCGTCGAAACCCTGATAGTCTCCGCTCGCCCATGCCGCGCGCAATGCCGCTTTCCACGTGCGCCCGTGCTGCTTTGCCCATGCCTGTACCGCTGCAAGTTGCTCTGCCGTTTCGTATGCCATTGCCTTGTGTCCTTGAGGCTTTGCCTCTGTTAGTCGTGCGTGATAGTTTGCGCCGTGTGCGTTATGCAGCTAGGCGTAAACGTCTGAGCAAACGTCAATCCCGTGCGCGTCACGCTGTGCCTTGACGAAAGCCTTGGCGCTCTTTGCCGTCGAAAACTTGCACTCGCCCGCACGTTGCACAAAGGTGGTAGGCGCGGCAATCGGTGTTTTTTTTCCGTCCATGCTCATTACAACTAGATGCCCCACTTCCGTCTCCACGTCCCGATTCAACCGTACAAAATACTTTGCCATTGCGCTTTTCCTTTTCTGTTATCTTGCGTGATAGTTTGCGCTGTGTGCGAGCGGGCGCGTTGATTACAGCAGCCGCGTTACAAGCTTCGAGCGGTACGGGACAATCCCAACCATGCCCCAAACTGCCGTATACTCGCCGTCTCCCGACAACACAAAGAACGCATCATAGTTTTTCGCGTCCGGTACAGATTCCTTGATCGGCGCTGTATCTTGGCTGTCAGACACAAAGCTGTACTCCGGCCCAAACTGCGCAACGATTTTTACCTTGCGCTCTTCCGTGTTTGCGCTCTGTTCCTTCCGTTCAAGAATGACGACCGGAAACCGTTTAGTGTCGCGCAGTTTGGTTTTCATGTACTCGACCCATTCCGCCGCAAGCGGTCCCGAAGCATTGCAGGACGTTGCGTCTAACCAAACATACGCGAACGCCTTAAACAAACATTCCTTGTCACAGCCGCAACCCGCGCCATTCTCCAGCCGATAGTTAAAATCGGAAGCAAACGCCTCAACACGGCACGGAAACGCATAGGCGACAATGCGCCCTTTGCTGTTAATCAACGTCAGTTTGGTATCAGGTTCAGGTGTAAGCATTGTGTCTCTCTCCCGTGTGCCTTGTAGATTCTTGCTCGCGTACCATGCCCACGAGCGGGCGCATTGGTTAAAGGTTTCCGCGAGTAACGCCGCTCACAATGCGGATAGCGTCATACAACGCCTGATCACGCGACGTGCGGTTGGTGAGGATGCGAACCTCTTTCTTCAGGTATTCCAAGATTCGTACGTTCTGCATGATTCCCTGTGCCGTCATTGTGTGTCGTCTCCCGTGCTGTTATTACTATGCCCGAAACGTAACAGCATTGCAAGTATAAATCGTTGTGCTGTGACGATTCGTTTCGATTTAGTTGGCGTACGTATACCAGCGTGGTGCAAGCATAAGAGCCGCAAGCCTAACGCCTATGCGGGTTTGGTGCGATACTCTGCGCTACCGGCAAAGCGGCAAAATGCCGGTTCTCTGTGTGCGGCGGTACAGGGCAACAGGCGCAAAAGGCGCAATACATGATGGGAGGAACAAAGCCTTTGCTCGCCTATCCAAGATTCATGGGCCCCTATCAAAACGCGTAAACAGGCGCAATGCAAGCGCTGTGCGGCCTGCCACGGGTGCGCGCATAGGCTGGCGCGGCAATGGCGCTACAGAGCGCACCTAGCGCCTCTAGCAGTGCTCTAGAGCCGTCTGTAGGCCAGTTTCAGGGGTGTGTGGCTGTCCGGGGTGGTAGTCTGTCGCCAATTCTACAGATTTAGCGTCGACGGACTGCCGGCAGATCTACGCAATGCGGCCGGCAGCGGCAGATTCCAGTCAATTGTCGCGTCTATGTTCGCGCGCGTTTCCTATGTTGTCCGGGAGGGGGGGCTGGCCCGACGTCTATGACGCCTTAGCACTTACCCCAAAAAAATCCAAAATTCCAAAGCTCGAAGCGCAAACAAAGCGCAAAGAAAAATCTATGGAAAATTTAGGTAGCGTAGTGGATAGAGCGCAACGGAAGCGCAAAGTTGATATGCTTGAGCGTTGCGTATGTGGCAGGATAGGAGTTGTCAGTTTATGCGCTGCGGTGTTAGGAGGGGTGGGGAAGTGGGAATACGTTTTAGGTTTCATCGTGGTGGTTTGGCAGAGTCGATGGAGACGGTTCGGACGTTTGCGAGTGTGGATGATGTGAAGCGGCATATTGCACAGGATCTTGCTCATTTCATCGATGTTGCTCCTGATGCGATACATGCAAGGCGGTACAGCAAGGATGGTGATCCGCGCATTGGGTGGCAGGACCTTTTCATTATTACGATAGACGGGTATGGGGCTATTGGTTTTGCAGATTCATGGGATGAGTAACGCGGTGCTGCACGATATAAGCTGCCAGCTTACGAACTGCGGTGTGCATTGTTTATGGCATGCTGAGTCGGCTCGACTCAAATGGTGGTAGTGCTGAGTAGATTCTACTCAGGCTGGTGAGTAGAATCTACTCATGGGCAAAACTAAGATGGAGGCATATCGATGCGACGTGTGTGGGTATCTTTGGCCGGTAGACGTTCGTAAACCGATACCCGCGCAATGCCGTAATCCCGAGTGTCGCACGCGGAAGTGGAACAGCGGGACTGTAGCTCAGCCGGTAGAGCAACCGACTCATAATCGGCCTGTCGCGGATTCGAGTCCTGCTGGCCTTGCCAGATGCCCACACGACAAGGGGCACAAGGGTTTCCAGCGGCCTGACGGGTTCTGGTGTTATGACTGCCGCAAGCTGTACTAAGGCGCTTTACATTGTGCGCACGATGCTGTACGCTCATTGTGTATACATTCAGGAGGTGGGTCATGGGTTCTGTCGTTGCTGAATTGCGGGCTACGAACATCAATTTGCGTGCCAATCTGCGGCAAAAGACATTAATTGATAGTGCAGCAGAAGTGCTGGGAAGGAACCGCACGGATTTCATGCTGGATGCGGCGTGCAGGGAAGCGGAAGCGATTTTGCTTGATCGCTGCTACTTCCGTCTCGGGAAAGAAGAGTTCCAACGCTTCAATGACATGCTAGACAATCCTCCCAAGTCCAACCCAAAACTGGCAAAGCTGCTAGCGAGGAAACCATCGTGGGAGGAGTAGAGGCGTCCAAGATCCGTATTACCGCTCCAGAAAAGCTGACAGTGGAACATGATCTTACGCAATTCTGCTGTGGCGAATCATCTCTCAATCTGTGGTTGAAGACGCGGGCACTTCAAAACGAGAAGAATGGAGCATCGCGTACTAAAGTGGTGTGCTCAGAAGGTCATGTCGTTGGTTTTTATGCGCTGGCGACTGGTGCTGTGGCACATGTCGAGGCACCCACACGCATCAAGCGCAACATGCCCGATCCAGTGCCCGTGATGCTGATCGGACGACTGGCTGTGGATGAACACTTTCAGCATCGCGGGATTGGGGCGGATCTTTTGCGGGATGCGGTTTTGCGCACTTTGCAGGCTGCTGAGATTGCCGGCATTCGTGCGGTTTTGGTAAATGCAATTTCTAAGGATGCAAAACAGTTCTACGAGAAATACGGCTTCATCGCTTCGCCGATCAATCCACAAACGCTTATGATTACATTGACTGAGGCAACCAAAATTCTGGCATCGCGGAGCTAAAGAAATTTGTTGACAACGCGGGGGCTTGGCGCAAAGTATTGAGGTGTCATATGAGTGCGTCGAGCAGGCGCAACCTGAAGAATGAGCTGACAAGATGTTCTAGTGCGCTGGATAAGCGCAACAACAGCATCCCGTACCAAATCCGTATGAGTGCATCGAACAGATGCAACCTCCATTGGCATTCGTTTTTGTCTGCTGTATAGCAGACTGGTTGAAGTGCATCGAGAAGATGCAACGTACGTGAGCCTTGGATTTCGCAGTAATGCGGTTTCAGTGCACCGCATAGGCGCAACATGGATAGGTTGAGGAGCACAGTATGAGTGCATCGAGCAGATGCAACATGGATAGGTAGGGGTGTACAGTCAAAGTGCATCGGAGAGATGCAACATGTGCGACAAAGTAGGAGTGCGCTGGATAAGCGCAACAATACACTGAATAAGCGCAATAATACACAAGGGATATTTATAGACGTATGAGTGCGCCGAGAAAGCGCAACGCGTCAAGGAATAGCACAAAGTCACAAGGCAGTTTCAGTGCATCGAGTAGATGCAACACGAGAATCATCACGGCTTTTTGGCTATAAAAAGGTTGCAAGATAGTCATAGTGCGCTGGATAAGCGCAACAATCAAACAGCTTCTACAGTGCGCCGAATAGACGCAACATTAGCCATGCTCAGCTTTTTTGCCCTGAAAATTTCTGAATAGTGATAAAGAATAGCCCGCATGAACAAGACATACAGGCTATTCCTGTTCTGAAAAATTATCGAGAATGACGACCGCCAAAGTAAAAGCCAAGAACAAGCGTCACCATTGGCGGGAGAATCGTTCTTGCTTGTTCAAAGATGGTTTGAGCTTCTTTTGATCCGGGCCAACGCAATAAAACCCCGCAAGCCAGAAACATTAAAAAGACTAAAACCATCAGGATTTGCTGCGCAAAAGACAATAGCTTTTGTGGATCGAGTTCAGGACGAGGCACGTCTTCGCGTTGGCCAAGATCGACGATGATCGGTTTTTCTTTGTTCTCATTTTCCATGAAGTTTATACACCAACAATGCGGGCAATAACCTTCTCTCCGTTGATGATTCCAAGAGAGTTCCCCTTGTCTTTTTCTTCCTGGGCTACCTTCAACACAGTGAACATACGTCGAATGATCTCTGTTTTTGGAACCGACTCTTTTTGGGCAGTGTCATTGACGATTTTTACAATCTCAGCGGGAAGTGCAATTGTCATGCGTGCCATAAAATCTCCTGAATGCATATTATCACGTAAATCGCACTAAAATCGCACTACTTAAAAATAAAGGTTTTGGCCTTTATCTACACTGATGCTTTAGCGAATGCAGTTACAGTTCGCTAAGTGAGCGCAATCCTTGCGCAATGAAAAATCACAGTAGACAGAAAACCAAGACTGGCGTAGGTTATGCGCAAAGTGGGGAAGCGAAGTTATGTGTGCTTTGCGTAAGACCAATCCGACAAAAATGGCAAAGTTGCTGAAGCTTCTTTGCGACAATTTTTATGCGGAAACTCCGTTGCAGCGGTATCTGATGCGTGGCGGACGGGGACGGAAGAGTATGCAGCGATACCGCGCGGCAAAGCGCGTTCGTCGGCCGGCGCAATTTCGGCAGGATGTGTGGTAGGCACAAAATTACCGTTGACACGAAATTGGTTTCCCGCCAATTTATGGAGATGGAAGTAATGCGGGTGCTCAAGGGAGCGTAAACAATGCCAAGACCCAAGCCAACCGAAGAAGATTTGCAAGAACGAGACGCTCGCCAGAAAGAGTGGCGCAAGTTTCGTCACGATCATCTGTTTACGCAGGTCAAGCTGGCTGAAGTGCTGGGCTTGAGTCGGCGCACGGTGCAGCTGATCGAAGCAGGAAAGGTAATTCCGTTTCCTGATACGTTAAGAAAGTTTTTGGCGCTCAAGGCGAAGTACAGCAATGAAGAGGCTGCATAGGGTGGAAGAAGAAAAGAAAACTCCACGCAGCCCAACCCAGGTGCTGATCGATTGCATGGAAGACTTTGGAAACGACGAGCCGACAGAGATTGTGGTGATTTACAAAACGCAAAATGGCGACTTGGCATGGTCATCCAACCAGTTGGAAAATTCGCACTTCCTTGGGATGCTGGAGATGGCGAAGTTTTGGTTTCTTTTGAGATGCAAGAGCGACGCGAAGGAATAAATCAGGAGAGGTGCTTCAGTGGAAGACGATTACGTAGAGGGTTTGACGGGAGAAGAGATTATCAACGACGTGCTCGATCAAGTCGCTGAAAAACTGCGCGGTGATTGCAATCTGCGCGAGATGGATGCCTACACAGGCGGTTACGACGGATCAGTCAAGGTCCATCTGAATCTGCGCGGACTCGACACAGCAGAAGTCAAGGTTGACGTCCATGTCAGTGCTCCGGCGAGCGAAGACTTTCCCGTAGACGGAGAATCTCCAATCATCAACACAGAAGTTGATGCCGATGTTGAGATTGCGCTTGAACCGCATCTCAACGTTGTGCGCGAACGCAGCGGCCAGGACGTGCCTACCCTTGGCAAGAATGAGGAAGGTGCCGTCGTCGTGAAGAAACGGCATTACGCCAAAAAGCAGAAGCAGGCGTAACGAAGTTCTCCGGCCTTGTACCCGGAGGAACGCGCGGACCTTAGTAGCTCAGTGGTAGAGCGGCTCCGTGTAAAGGTGGGCGCACCTGTTGCGGAGAGGGTCGTCGGTTCGAATTCCTGCCTTTGGCCCGCGCAAAGTTCAAAGGAGAAGACAATGAAACGTTGGTTGGCGATTTTCGTGCTGGCATTGACGCCGGCATTTGCGCAACAGGCACCGAAACCGAATCAGGTACCGCAGCTGAGCACCGCAGATCGTATTGCTCTTCAGAGCTGCGAAAAGATCAAGCAGGACGTGCAGAAGCAGTGGCAGGATGCGCTGCAGCAGGAACAAACCATCCTGACAGAGTTCGCTGCCAGCCATCCCGGCTACCGCGTGAATCCACAGAACTTTATCGTGGAACCGGAACAGCCCAAGCCTGCACTGCCGGTGAAGAAGTAAGGATGCGCAATGGGAGAGAAAAAACAGTCCTGGTTTGAACGCTTGATCGGGATTTTCCACCTGGAGACCGTTCATCATCGGACTTGCTGGCTGTGCCATAAGCGCATTTTGAAGGCGCACAAGTATCGCCACGTCAAGGCAGGGCTTTTCTGGGCAGATCAGGTCGAGCACAGAAATTGCGCTAACCCGACGCTTGGAAAGCCCTACCACCTGGTGCAAAACTTGACGCCTGAGCTTCCATTCGATGGAACAAGCATTCCAAGCTCCATCGAAGAGCTATCGACTCCAATTTGGCCAGAATACGGAGACGTTCCTCAGGAGAAAACCAATGAGCGAACTGCGTTGGTTGCGGACAGAATGGATGAAGCCAGTCACTGTGGACACGCATCGTTTTCAGTTCCTTCGCGCCCTTCGCAGTGATGGACAGCTGTTTGAAGTGCACAGTGAAGTAGGGTTGTGGACAACGCCAACAACCCTGCGCGCACGGCTTGATGCGATGCTGAATGATCCACCATTGCCGTCTGTCCTGGATGAAGAAACCGGAGAATGGCGTTCTCGCTTGGTTCGGCCAGACTTTGGCAAGGGAACTGGCGATTGGGTGGAGGAGCCGAAGCCATGACAGAAGACTTTGAAGAGCGACTTGTGGCGGCATTTGAACAGATGGCAACTGCACTGACAGGCATTCATGACACACAAGAAAAACAATTCGCCAAGCAATGGCCAGAACGAAAAGAAGTCCACGAAGCTGTTTACTCTCGCGTCCCCACCACAGAAGACCTTATCCGTGAAGAGCAGGGAGCCAGCGACGAATCCCTTGACGATTGGCTCACGGTCCCCGAGGAAGAAGAATACATCGGCGAACGCGAGCGGGAATTCCTTAAAACCCACCCAAGATCCGCTGCCAGTGCCCAAGCTCTCGATGAGGATGAAACGGAGGGACGAAGCACTGCGGCGCCTGAAGATCAAGCCGGAAGTGATGGCGTCCCTGCCGGAGATCACCCCACTGTTTAAAAATGCCGAGGGTGGGTTGCCGACTGTTTTAAACGCCATGCGTTTTTGCGCTCAGGATGAAGTGATTGCGGCTTTTTTGGGGAAATATGACTCTCTCCCGACAAGCGATCGTAAGATGTTGCCCTGGGAAGCGATCGCCTATTCTGCCAAAATCGATCTGCAACGATTGACTGGTGCCATCTTGTTTGCGCTTCAGGCTTCTTCCGTGAATGCGGTGAAGGTGATCGCGCTCAGCTCTCATCCGATGATTATGAAAAAGACAATCCAGTTTGCCCAGTTGGCCGGCGGCGAGAAGGATCGCACGATGATCCACCAGGCGCTTGGCTTCCTTCCCACGCCCAAAGGTCCAACATTCATCGGGAAAGCAGTGTTTGGATCTGCCAGTGACAGTGAAAAGGAAGAGCATGAAGAGAAGGGCGTTTTTGGCCTTGACGATGACATTGATGAACTCTTCCCCTCGCCCAGCGATACATTGCAAAAGCTTGTACCGATCCGACAGTTACGCTCGGAGAACTAAAAGTTACGCTTGACGCAAGATGTAATTCGGTATAAATGTAAAGCAATTACCGAGACACATGCCCCTCGCTCAAGCGGGAACAAGCAATGGCTCAGGACCAGAGATGGCCTTGGGCCATTTCTGTTTTCCGGCCTATTGCAACCCTCCCGCAACAACCAAGTTGGCGGGATCGTAAGTTCCAAGGAGGAACGTCATGGCAAAAACAAAGCGCGTTTCAAGCAAGCTGTGCGAAACGAAGAAAATGACGCCGCGTGTCAAGAAGCTCGGTAAGAGAGCCAGCAAGACGATCGCCGTCAAGGGCTAGCTCATGAGGGCTGATGTATTCCGAAAAGATTATCGTACAGAACCTGGACAAGTTCGCCGCGCGTGAGGGGTGGATGCCTACCCCTCATACGTTTGCCCAGGTGGAAGAATTCAAGCACTACATCGATTCCATCGTAAAAATCGAATCAAACTCGAAGTCCTCGTATATCTCCCTTGTGCGTCCCATCACGCAAAAGCGCCAAAAGGAAATTTGGCGGTGGGTAGAGAACGAGCAGGTGATGTGTGCCCTCGATAGCAACTACTTTGACGATTGCTACGCCTACGTCTGCAACGAAGGCGGCGAGATTTTCAAATTCAAAAACCGGAAATCGCAAGAAGTTTTCGATTCCGTAATCGCCGATTTCGACGAAAAGCAAGTTGCTATTCGCCTTTTGATTTTGAAAGCGCGGCAGGTGGGCATCACCACAAAAACCGCTCTGAAGTTTCTTCAAAGGATGTTGTTCATTCCGCACACTCAGGCTGTGATGGCCTCGGTGCAGTCGGATAAGTCCGAGCTGATCGGTCGCATCCTGGATATTGCCTACAACCAATGCCCCTGGTGGCTGGTGCCGCGCCGTGGACCCAAAGGCTCATTCGATAACGGATCTGTGTTGTCCATTCAATCTGGTATGCAGGCAACGGGTATCGCGCAAGGTTGGACTCCCACATTAATTCACGTTTCGGAGTTGGCGGATATCCCCAAGCCTAAGAAGGTGATTGAAGAAGGCCTGTTGCGCGCCACGCACGCCACTCCCAACCTCTTCATGGTGTTTGAAGGCACAGGTGGTGGAAACACCGGCTGGTTGGCCGAGACGTGGCGCGCTGCGAAAGAAGACTTCCCCAAAGGATTGCATGATCTTTGCCCTGTATTTATTCCTTGGGCAATGGCGACGGATCTTTACCCTGAAAAGGCATGGATTCGTCAGTTCCCGGTTCCAGAAGACTTTTACAAGAAGCGCATGGAAGCAACGCGCAAGCATGTGATCCGTGCCGAGTCCTACATTCGCAATACGCCGTTTTTGTCACGGATTGTTGGAAAAGATTGGCGGATGCCGCTGGAGCAGCAGTGGTTTTGGGAATTCAATTACGCCAAATCTTGCAAAAATCACAGTCAGAAGATTTGGCTTGCGCAGATGCCGGCTGACGACTATGAAGCGCTGACAGGTGTGCATGACAGCGTGTTCGATGTGGAAACGATTCAGGAGATCGAAGACAACATTTATGAAGTGCAAGGCGACACCAAGGAAAGAAAGAAGCAGGTGCAAGCCTACGCCATTACTGGTGATTCCATCGACGATGGTTTTGAGCCACCAGAGCCATTGATTGATTACGACAAAGCGCATATCCGCGTGACATGGAAATCGGATCGCGGACAACGCTATGACTGGGTTTTGGTTCCTCTCCTTCCGATTGACGAAGATGTGGAGCTGGAAACCTTTGACAAGCTGCTGGTATATGAAGAGCCCAACCCTGGATACACCTACAGTTGCGGCATCGACACGGCAGATGGTCTTGGCAAAGAGGATGAAGACAGAACCTGCGTATCGGTAACGCGCAACCGTTTTGGCGATGAATATGACTATCAGGTGGCTGAGCTGGTATCGAACCGCATCAACTCTGCACAAGTTGTCGGATTTGCAGCTTGCATTGCCGCCTGGTATGGCGAAAATGCAAAAGATCCACGTGGCGTGAAGTTTTGCGTGGAGCAGATCGGAAGACCAGGTGATACATGCCAGCACCAGTTGAAGCTGATGGGCTTCCATTGGCATCACGTTCCACGTCGCTACGACAGCAAAAAGATCAAGGATGATTCTGGCAAAAAACAGGGCTGGTATTCCAACGTATGGAGTGTGCCAATCCTGATGACGCGCTTTACGGAAGCTGTGAATGGTGGCTGGTATCGCCCGACATCCAGATGGTTAATTGAAGAGTTGAAAACGCTGGAGCGGCATGCAGCGGCTGGCAGAGTTTCCAAGTTGGAGCATCGCAGCGGTCAGCATGATGATCGCGTGCGTGCTGCGGCGCAATCTTTCTTTACTGCGCACGATTTCGACATTCTTGCGGATAGATCGCAAAAGCGCTATGCATTGCCAACGGAGAAAGCACCTCCGTTGAGCAAAGCCGTATGTTCTTCGAACATGGTTTCTGTGGGAGGTCTCGATTGAACGCACAGTTAGCAACCAAAATCGTGTTTTGGCACGATGGAACTCGCGGCGAAATCCGTATGGGCCTTCCTGAACAGTTCCCGGCACCAGCGGGTTTCGAAAAGATTGTCTGCAACACCATGCATGAAGCCGAAGTGTGGTCGGAACGGATGCGTAAGTGGGAAGCCTACAAGTACCAGATGGAAGACGAGCAGCGAGAAATGATTGAAGGACCCATCCGCGCCAACTTGCGCAGCTACATGCGCCACCAGATGGCAAACGCACGGAATAACCTGAACCGTGACTTCTTGCGCCAACATTTGGAATCGTATGGCAATCGACCGGACAAGACAAAAATGCGGCGCGAAAGCTATCTGCATGCAGAAGCGTATGAGAAAGGACGATAGGTTACGCATAACTTACGCTATGTGAAATTAGCGTAGACGTGTAGGCAAATTTTGCCTACTATGCGCAATAGAAGTTATCAGGTGAAGGCTTGATTCAACCGGAAACAATTCGCGGACGCAAAGAATACTTCCGCAAAAAGCGGGCCGAGTTTGCTGCGACATGGATAACTGACGACGACGGTGTCGTTCATATTCCTTTTGGCGATGGGCATGAAGCGCTTATCGATGCAGACAAAAAGGAATTGGCGGCACAATTTCTTTGGCATTTACATCCAAGCAAGAAAAAGTTTTATGCAGAAGCACTTTCGACGGAAGAATTGCGCGAGGAGTATGGAAAACACGTTTCGTTGCACCGCGTAATTATGGGGGTCAGCAAAGGCGTTCAGGTTGATCACATCCACGGGAACGGACTGGATTGTCGCTGTTCCGAAATGCGCGTAGCAACGTCAAGTCAAAACGCAGCTAATCGCAAGTACAAAAGCAGTACGGGATATAGGGGCGTAGTAAAAAAAGGAAAGAAATTCGCAGCACAGATTGAGCACAACGGGAAGAACAATCATCTCGGAATCTGTAGCAGTCCCGAGGAAGCTGCTGTGTTGTACAACCTGGCAGCGGTGAAATTGTTTGGAAATTTTGCCGTACTGAATGAAATCGAGGGTTGACCGCAATGGAGCTAGAAACTACCTGCTGGCAATGCCCAAAGTTTGAATCCTCGCCGAGTTCGCGTGCTGGATGGGTCGAGGAACAAATCGAAGAAGGTGAAGGGTTTCTTGAAGGGCAGACATGCTACAAGAACCTGGGCACGAATATGCGCATTTTCGATGCCATCTTCAGAGATAAGTCGCGGTCAATTCTTGTCACCAATGAACTGAAATACGACATCCGCAAGTTCTGCGAAACTCTTTCCGAAGTGCGCGAAATTGCCGGATATGGGTCGGATATCCCTGCATATAAGCAAATGGCAGAGATGCTGACCAAGGTATCAAAGTGCGTCTACCTGGAATCCGATTTTCCTTTCCAGATTTTGAAAGTTTTGCAGTATGCCAGCGTTACCGGTATCGGTTATCTGTGGCCAAAGGTGCGCGCGGACGAATATGGCTATGGCGAACGCAAGATGGTGTTCGATGCGTTGGGCCTGCTGGATGTAGTTCCTGTTCAGATTCCTCGAAGCAACGACGTGCAGGATGCTTACGCCGTCACGGTCTACGACTACATGCCGATCGCAGAAGCTCACGGTCGTTTCCCGCTTTTCCAGGGACAATTGCAGACAGTTGGACCGCGTAGTTACAAAACGCAGGTTCAAGCGCGACGGATGGATTACGCCGAGCGCTTCCGCTATGGTGGCCCAAACCGGAGTTTTGGCAATCTTTATTGCGAAATTCGCTACACGTTTATTCGCGACCTCCGAATCAACAATACCGGTTATGAATTGCCAATGGGAGATGTTGGCACCAGTTGGTTCTACAAAGTTCCCTATGTTGGCCAAATGATTTTTGGCGGCATGCGCAACGGCTTGGCGTACATGCGACCGGCGACGGTAGAAGATTGCCGCGTGTATCCGAACCTGCGACTCATCATTACTTCCACTGGACTCGATCGGCCCATGTACGACGGACCAAGCTTTGACTGGGATGGAAAGATTCCAGTGATTCAGTACACCGTGGATGATTGGGCTTGGGAGCCTCTGGGACGTTCTTTAGTAGGTGATGTGGCATCGATTGAAACAACGACGCGCAAGATCGAGCGCAAGATAGACGACGTAATCACGATTACGTTGAATCCGCCGATCGGTTATGACCACACCGCCACAGGCGGCGCAAAGATTGAGCATTTTGACATCTTTGAGCAAGACGTGCGCTACGGCGTAGACGGCAAGCCGAGAGACATCCTTCAGTCGATTCTTCCTGAAGAAGTTCGTGTTAGCTCGGAGCATTTCACGTTTTTGAAGTATTTGAAGGAGTGCAAGCAGTCGCAGTTGGGCCTGACGGATCTTGGCAATCTTCAGAACATGAAGATGAACATTGCCAATGACACGGCCGACAAGATGCTGGAGTCCATTGGCCCAATTGCAAAGGGCATTGCCGCACGCATTGAAAAAGGCAATAAGGCGGTTGGTTACCGCATGAAATTCCTGATCCTGCAATGGTTCAACGTCGGACGAATCATGGAGTATGTGGGACCAGACAGCATTGCACGAGAGGTTTTTGACTTTAATCCAGACGATCTGGTTCCGAGCCACATGCCCGACGAGATGATCAGCGGTAATTTTCCCGAAGATCCATCGCATTACAACCAGCTGACGCGTGCGCGTTGGTTTGCCAAGCAGATTCGGTTGGTATCGGTGCCGAGCACGCTGTTGAAGGTGACGCAGATGCAACGTCAATTGATGATGCTGCAACTGAAGCGTGGTGGTGCGCCGATTTCTTGGTCGACGGTGATGAAGAACCTCGATATCCCCAACTATGGCGAGGTGCAGGGAAATACCGAACATGAAAAATGGTTCAACGAAGAGCTGGAATCGCAAAAGCTGAAGATTCTTGCGGCTGCTGCGGCACAGCAGTTTATGAAGCAGCTCGGAATTCAGCCACCAGAAGAAGGTGGCGGTGGTAAGGGCGGTGGTAAGGGCGGCGGCGGTGGCAAGGGCGCTGGTGGCGGTCGGCCATCGAGCGGAGGAAAGCCGCCCAAGATCAAGCAAAAAGGCGCGCAAGGTGGAGAACCGCGCACGGTAGTAAGCGAAAGCTAAGGAGAAGACATGGCAGTCCAAATCAAGGTTCAAAAAGACTACTATTTGACCGAAGTAAGCGTCGAATTACCTGCCGATATTCAGCAGACCGACGAGTTACTCCAAGCTACAAGAACAACCGGAAAGATGGTTGTTCAGTATAACCAGGGTTCTGTGCAGGGAGTAAATCTCGAACAGCGCACTAAGATTTCTGATGCACAAGCGGAAGAGATTCGTAAGATTCTGGATGTAGACGAAACGATTTTGTAAAAATAACACTTGACGCGAAAAAGAATTCGGCTTATAGCTCTAACAGAATCTTTTGAGCGGCATGCCCCCCCTCCTTGGGGAATCAGCAATGGCTCAAGACCAGAAATGGCCTTGGGCCATTTCTATTTCACACCAAGGAGGAAAACATCATGGCAAAACGTCGCAAGGCTAGTGCAATGAAGGCAAGCCATCTGAAGAAGGGCCGCAAGAGTCGTGGTCGCAAGGGCCGCGGCAAGCGCAGCGCCATCAAGGCGTAGTTACCTTTTCCCCAACGGTAGCTATGCTGCCGTTGGGGAATCTCGCTCAAGGAGATTCCAGTAATGGCTACAAGTGCACAACCAATGCCGCAGGACCAAGGACAAGGTGCAGGTACACCGCCTCCCGATCAAGGAGCTGGCGCTCAGCCGCAAGGCGCACCTGACCAAAATGCCCCGCAGCAAGGTGCTCCTTCGCAAGCTCCTGCCAATCCAATGCAGATGTTGCTCGCACGTTGGTATCAGACAGCCAAGCAAATGGCTGCCTCCGATCCGCGTCTTGCCTCTGGTGCGGAAAAGGTATCGCAGGGAATTCAAGAGATGCAAACGGCTTTGGTAAGTCCGCCACAGCCAACACCGATGGGTCAGCAACCGCAATACTAACGCTTCGGGAGAACAAGTGACATGCCGACAGTAAACGAAATTTTGAAGCAATCCGGATTGAACGACGAGCAGATCGCTGCACTCGATGCAAAGGCGATTACTGCATTCACCGGAGTCCTGACTACTGCGGAACAGGAACGGAAGACTGCTCAGGAATCTGCCACCAAGGCCCAAGAATCTGCCGCAAAGGCAGAGCAAGAGCGCCAGGCAGCACAGCAGGCTATCGAAAAAGCTGAACAGGAACGAAAGGCTGCGGCAGAAGCAAAAGAAGCGGCCGAAGTTGCTCAGCGTTCCAACGCAGAATTTTACGACAAAGAGATTGCGCCGGCATTGAACAATTGGGGAACCGAAAAGGCGAATTTGGAAGCGCAAGCCGCTTTCTATCGTGCGCAGAATGAAGCCGCACGCTCCGCCGGATTTGTTCCGACAGAAGCGCCGAATTACAAGCCGCAGGAAGCACAGGCAGCAAACCAGCAGCGCGATGCACAAGGCCGCTATGTGGCCGGTGCGCAGGGTGGAACGCCTGGTAGCCCAACGTTCACGATGGAAGCCATCGATCAGCGCCTGGGTGCCGGAATTAGCAATGTCGGCTGGGCCATGCAGGAATACCAGCGATTGAGCGGTGGACAGTTCCTTCCCGATTCCTTCGACAAACTCTCAGAAGAAGCCAGCAACTCCCGGTTGCCGTTCCGCGATTACGTGGCACGGAAGTACGACTTTGCCGGCAAGCAGGCTGAGATTCAGCGCAAGTCGCAGGAAGAGCACGACGCAAAGGTTCGGCTGGAAGCTTCGGCACCTTTTGAAGCAAAGCTGAAGGAAGCGGAAGAAGCGCGGCAGAAGGCGATTGAAGAAACAGATCGCAAGTGGGCCGAAAAGATTGGATCGAATCCGGATGTGCGGATTGCGCAGCCTTCTCGCTTTGCTGATGTGGCACGTGCTGTGAAGGCCAACGAGCGTCCTGATCCGTTGAACTTGAATGAATCGCAGCGCCGGCAGGCAACATCGCAGGCGATTCGGCAGGAAGTTTCTGAGTCTACCGCAGCGTAATTTTTGCAGTTTGAAGACGTGAAGATCAGTCGAGACGCATGCCCCCCTTTCGAGGGAATCAGCAATGGCTCAAGCCCAGAAATGGCTTGGGCCATTTTTGTTTGAGCAATCGAAAGTTCTCGAAACGGAGAATGCAGCGTAAGTCGCTGAAAGGAAACCAGATATGCCTACGGACCCATTGTATAACGAAATTGACGCATCTAACTTGGAAAGTGTCCGCAAGAATGTAGTATTCAACAACTTGTTCGTGGACACTCCTTTCCAGGCGAAGCTCCGCCGAGCCGGTGTGTGGGATGAATTCCTGGGCGGCGCGGGCATGATGGAAGGCATTCTCTACGGGCGCACTCAGGGCGCTGCGGTGAATCCCGGCCAGACTGTTACCGTGACTCGCCAGCAGATCAACACCGGCATCAAATTCCTGCCGAAGGCGTATGCCACTTGGTATCCGCTGGACGACTGGGAGATGGATGACGGTTCCGGCACCGGTGGTGTGATTAACTCCGGTCCGTCGAAGATTGTCGACGAGTACCAGCTCTACATGGAAGCCATGGTGATGACCATGAACACCATGCAGGAGATGGATTCGTTCCGCCACGGCCAAGCCTCTGCCGCGACGATTCAGGACAATCGCATCAAGACCATCAACGGTCTGGATGAAGCTCTGAATAACGGCATCGATCCGTCCGTGTATGGCAACATCTACGCGAACTACGGTGGACAGGCGCGCAACGGAAACATCGGAACCGCGCTGAACTCGACGCCGCTTTACCTGGGCACCTCGACAGGTGGCACGGGGCAGATTGATTTTGCTGCCTTGATGCAGTTGTGGTCGCAGTGCAAGGTGACGGGCGGCAATCCGACGCTGGGTATCACCAACGTTTTCGGATTCAAGGCCATTGCCGTTGCGCTCGATGCGCAGCGCCGCGATATTTCGAACACTCGCCACGACATCAAGTGGGATGGTTTGAACTTCAACGGCGTGGACATTTACGCTGACCCGCTGGCTCCTTCGGCGCAGGCTCAGAACTTCATTGAGTTGGCTCCGGCAAACGGTGCGGCTGGCAATACGAACCTTGCTGATGGCGTTGGATCGAGCACGACAACCGTAACGTTTACGACTCCGCAGTTCACCAAAAACGGCGCGGCCGTTACTGTCTCGCCGACTGGTTCCGGTCTGCCTTCGCTCACCACGATTCAGCCTTCGGAAGTTTTGTACTTCTTGGAGCCGGAGAGCTTCAAGATTCGGCCGACCAACAAAAAGGGCTGGAACTTTGGCCTTCGTCGCGCCCCGATGCCGAACAACGTGAGCATCGACGCTTTGTTTATGCGGTTGGGTATCAATCTGTACAACGTGCAGCCGCGTCATTCCAATTACGCGTTTGGATTTACGGCATAGGAGGATGGAATGCCATTTCAGCCAATTGTACCTACTTGGTTAGCGTGGAATAACGGAAACTTTACCTCGCCGACCGCGCTTACTGACGTCCGTACCGGCCAGCCGTTCGCGGCAGGCGGCCTGAATCTTGGCGACTTCTTCGATGCCACTAATCAAGAAGCGTTCCAGGGATCGTATACGACCAATGGCACTCTGTTCGCTGGTCGTTACCGCTTTGTGCAGGTTGACTCGGGCGCAACTGCGGCCAACGTCAAGACCGGCACTGTCGGCTATCTGCGCGCTGGTACCACTGTGCAGTCGGTCGTGATTCTCACCGCAGGTTCTGGCCAGACGGCTGGGACCTATAACGTCGCAGCCACGGCGGGTAGCGGCGGGGGAAGCGGTGCCTTGATTCAGGTAGTTGTCGGCTCTGCTGGGACGGTGACTTCGGTGACGGTGCTGCAGGGCGGCTACGGCTATGTTTCGGTGCCGACTTTCACGCTTGTCACTGGTGGCACGGTTGGAACGGTGGCGGCACAGTTGAGTACCACGCCGAATCTGGTGACGAGTGCGGATCAGGTTGCTGCTGGTACGGCTGTTCCAGTTCGTCCAGTGGTTTTCCTGAATTCAATCACTCCTGGAAACTACGGATTTATTCAGGAACTTGGCACAGCGACAGTTCTGGCAACGTCTGGCGTAGGAACTACAACCACTGCTGCTTTGGTCGATGCGACGCCGGCAAATAACGGACTCGTAGTTACACGGGCGGCAGCTGGAAGCCCGATTGGCTACACCATTGGGCAGGCTTTGGATGCGCCAGCCAACAGCATCTTGTTCAAGATCGAGATGCAGTACGTGCCGGTGGTTCAGGACTAATTACGGTTGGGGACGGGCAGCGATGCTCGTCCCTGCACATTGCCATCAAGTAATTGCAGCAAGGAGCAACCATGGTTCTCACAGCAATGGGTAAAGGCGGTGGCGGCGGTCCGCTCTATCCGGATTTTGTAGGCCGGCGCGCAATCTTTGTTGGCAGTGGAGTCGGGCCAGTGCTTTCGTCGAGCACAGTGGGAGATCCGATTACTCTAGCTCTGCCCAGCTACTACATCGACGCGATTCTGCAAGGCTCATCGACGGATGGAACAACGTTTCTGGTGGCGTTTCCGAATGCCACTGGACCGCGCGCGACATGGAGTTGCTTCTACTACACCGCAGCCACTCCAACTGCGCCAATCGCCACGAATTTGTCTACGAAGACTTTTGTGGTTTCTGCGTTCGTCGGACAGTTTTAACAGGGTCTTCTCTCCCGAAGACAAACCAAACGCCTCTTGCGGGGACGACTCGCAGGGGGCGTTTTGGTAAGAGAACTTTTTGAGATGTTGATTTGTCGTCTGGCGATTAGGAGGGGGAATGGCGGAATCAAAAAGCACGGAATTGGTTCTTCACGGCAGGCGGCGGTTCAAACGCGGCGCATATCACCAACTGTCCGAAGCCGGTGCCAAGCGGCCTTACACAGAGACAAAGGACGTAAAGGCCGAAAAAGGCTTTGGCGCTTTGTATGGCCCGGAACGTTCCAAGTCGCGTGGCAACAAAAGCCGCATTCGCAGAGAGATTACGGTTCGTAGCTTTGCGGCACCGGCCAGAACACGTGCCAAGCGCGGAACGAAGAGAACGGCAAAGCGGACTTCAAGAAAATAGGAGTGAAACATGCTAGGCAAAATTGCAGCAAGCAAATTCGCCGAAATTTTTGCGCGCAGCTTTATCGTACGCACGTGCTGCGGATTCCTTGTCTGCAAATCTTCCCAGGTATTTACTCTTGCCCATCACTTGAATCGAAGAGAACCAACAATGTCTTTTATTGTTGTAATATGCACCCTTGTATCCGCTGGTGTTGTTGGATTGTTTAGCTCGATTGGCAATGTTGCAGGATCGCGTCGATTCGCGCAAATTGTACCGGCGATTATTAAGCGTGTTTCTGTCGCGATGATCGACATCTTTGTCAGTTTGCAAAATCATCTTGTGCATGAAGATATTGCGATTTTCTTCTCTGCGGATGGCGTAGTAGCAGTTCCTTCGACGAACAAACATTGCACACCAATTCCATTGATTCAGCCAGTCGTAGTTGACGGCATCGACGATGACAACTTGTCCTTTCGTCAAAGGAATCAACTTAATGGATTCGTCAACCGGTTGAATAATTTCGCTTCTTTTCAGGTGGCGTTTCATCGGAAGCTCCTATCCACTTGGAAGCTATCTTTAACTGGTTTTTATTCTATGTCAACGGAGGTGAATTATGGCCTTCGTTAACATGATCCAGGAGTTGCTTGGAATCCCGGGATGTAACCTTGGACTTGTCAAGACAAAACTGAATGAATCATTTGCCGCGATTCAGGATGAAAACGTCTGGAGTTTCCAGTTGCAGACGGGTGGATGGCTGACGCCGTCGTTGTTGGGTGCGCCGACGCGCACGTTTCTTAGCCCTGGAACGATTACGGTGACACCTTTCACGAACACGATCACCGGTGACGCGATTGCCTCGGCCGCGTGGCTGGCCACGATCACCAATCCTCCATTGATCACGCAGTACCAGATCCGCGTTCCTTACTATTCGCTCTACTCCATCATCTCGTTGGATTCGACGGATACTTCTGCGGTAGTGCTGACGATTGATCGACCGTGGATGGAACCTAAGCAAACCAACGGCACCTACATGGCCTATCAGGCCTACTATCCAGCACCGGCTGGCTTTAAACGCTGGTACAACGTCCGCGACACCACCAACAACAACCAGTTGGACTGGTGGAGCAAGACGCAGATCGATTTGGCCAACGAAGACGCGGAGCGAACCGATTTCGACGAGCCGCTCTACGTTGTTCCTTATGCCCAAGATACTCGGCCAGGATCGGCGACATTGGGCCAGATGCTTTATGAACTGTGGCCACATCCGATTTCGCAGTTGCCGTACACCTTTGGTTGCCAAGTGAATTGGCCGCCGCTGGTCAAGAACTCCGACACGTTGCCATTTCCTCTGACGGAAGAACTGGTGAAGCTGCGCGCCTACGAGATGCTCTACCTGTGGAAGGAATCGCAAAAGGGCGACGAGATGGAGCGCGGCGCCGGTGCAAACTGGCAATTCCTCACGCAGGCTGCGCGCGCTGAATATAGCGATCGCTTGAGAATTATCCGCGTGATGGACAAGAACCTCGTGGATCTTTACTTCACCAAAATGCAGCGGTTCCCATCGGCATTTGGTGAACCGTACAGCACCGTCGAAGGCCAATTAAATGTCGGCGGATGGGGGGATTAACAATGCCCGGTTATGCAGGGACATCAAGAGCGCAGCTTCTTTACGAGAATCGCCAAGTGTTTCTCTTCCAAAACGAAACGGTAGCGGCTGGAGTCGCAAGCATTGCCTACCAGCTTCGTCGGGAACGCGGTGCATTTTATCCGTGGGGCATGTCGCTGGAATTTGCGTTTAGCGCCGATCCAGGAACGTTTGAAGTGGACGTTGAAACTGCGGATACGGACGAAGATACGCACTACGTCACCATCAACACGTTGACTGACGGGTTGAATTCTTCCTATGTCGGCCGGATCGAATTGCCATCTTTCTGGGCAAAGTTTGTGCGTGTGCAAGTGGTTACGTTAACCAATGCTGTAGCCATCACTGTTTTGTTAACGAGGTAAAAGCATGAGCGGATTGGCCCAAGTTGCAAATTACGGAAGCGTGAAAACAAAAACCATTGATGGATCGATCGCTTCTGATTCAGCAATTTCGTTGACTACGGCGACACCAGCCGATGTTGCATCAATCGAGCTTACCGTAGGCAATTGGGATGTGACGGGACAAATCACCTTCATGGCTACGTCGGCTACGTTTGTGATCTCCGCCGCTTGGGAAGGTGGAATTAGCACAACAACGGCCACTCTTCCTACGGATGGAACGGAAGCATTTTTTGCAACGCCAGCAGCGATTGCAACAACTACGTTTAATGCCACGGTCACCATTCCGCGCAAGGTCATCAATATCACGTCTACAACGATGGTTTATTTGGTTGCCGAGGCAACGTTCACGGCGGGTACGGTATCGGCGTACGGAAGTCTCACAGCGCGCAGAGTTTATTAAGGAATCATGAAAAAGACAATATTCGCGATTTTTCTTTTCACGACTTCGCTATTCGCGCAGACAACAGCGCTGAACGGCTACTGTGACCTTGGCGCAACCAAGGCGCTGACTTCTGGCTTGAATTCTTCCAATAGTTTCCAAGGCCTGGTGCCGAGCTGCACGGTGACTGTGTATATCGATTCCGTCTACTCCGTCAAAAACTCTTCCTACACAAGCGGCGGCACAGCAACTGGAACCACAGGGCAAACTTGCACGGTTACATTCTTGACGGGCACGACAGACGCTGTCGGTACGGTTACGCTGACGGGCACAAACACGATTGGAAGCGGGGCGGCGATCACCATTTCTTCAGGTGGCGACTATTCCACGGCGCCGACAACTGCAACGCTTTCTAGCGGGACAGCGACTTGCTCGGGGACAGCATCGGTTTCCGCGACGATGACACCGGCGTTGGCAACGCTCTATGCGGATTCCAGCGATACTGTATTGTCCAACCCATTTACGGCCAATACCGATGCTTCTTGGCTGTTTTATGCTGCGGACAATATGGGATATGACATTTCCATGAGCGGCGGAATCTTGCCTTATGTCTATCCTTCGCCGGTAACAATTACGGATGTGTATTTGGCAGGCCCAGGATTTTCTGGAGTATTAAGCGGAGATGTGATCGGGACCCAAAGCGCAACCACAGTTGTTGCGCTGGAAAACATTACCTTGCCTACCTTGACTGCCGTAACCGGTTTTCTTTATGACACGGATGGGGTTTTGAGTTTGTCCTCGATATTACCCGCTGCCGCAGAACCTGCGCATACGGGCGATGTAACCAATTCCGCAGGTAGCTTGGTGTTGACTTTGGCGACGGTAAACACAGACGTTGGTACCTTTGGTTCCTCGACTGCAATTCCATCGATTACCGTGAATGGCAAAGGACTGATTACTGCGATAAGCACCGATGCAGTGATTGCGCCGGCAGGCACATTGAGCGGCACGACGCTAAATTCCTCCGTGGTGAATTCTTCGTTGACCAGTTTAGGCACTCTGACCAGCTTGGCGGTTAGCGGTGCGACTACGCTGTCTGGCACGTTGATTTTGTCGGCTATCGGTCCTTCTACCAACCCTCTTTGCACAACGACAGCCGGCACCGTTACTAATTCTGGGTGCGTAAACCCGGGGGGAACCGACTACTACTTCAGCTTCACTGGATGCACCTTGACCGTGGGGGGAAATAGCGTTGATTGCCAAGGAACGCAACTATTCAGTGGGGTTTCACCGGTTGTTGCTACACAGGCTGACACAGATTACTACATTGGGTGCACGACCTACACGACCGAAGGCTGGGGAAGTTCAACAGGCGTCAACACAGTGAGGACAACAGGCTTTGACTACGCTGAAAATGTAGACCGATACAATGCAACATCGGCAACAGTGACGCCTACCGTGTGGTGCCATCTTCATCATAACTAGGAGAGCAGAACGTGAAGAAGTTTATCCTTGCATTGTTATTGATCTCGCCGGCTGTCGCAATGGGTGCTGTTGATCCCATCTCGGGATATTGCGACCTTGGCGCGTCTCAAGCTACAGTGTCGGGTTTGCTTTCTTCAAACTATCAGCAAGGTCTGATTCCTTACTGCACGGTAACGGTGTACCTTACCGGGACGACCACGCTGGCGACAATTTACTCGGATTCTTCCAGTACGCCACTCACAAACCCGTTTACGGCAAATGAAGATGCGTCCTGGTTGCTCTATGCTTTGTCCTCCCAAGCATACGATATTGTGTTAAGCGGAGGCGTTTCTCCAAACACCTATCCGTCTCCTGTGACGCTGCTCAGCACTTATCCGAGTTCTGCTGGCATAGCCACTACTTTTCCCGGCGCTGTCGCCAACGAGTGCGTTGGAACCGACGTGGATGGGAACTTCACGTCGACCGGGTCACCTTGCGGAACGGGAAGCGGAAGCGGCGGTGTGACCTTTGTTGGCTTGACGATGCCGAGCATTTTCTCTGTTTCCGGTTCGCCAATCACAACGGCGGGCACGTTCGCGGTCACATTAGCGAGTGAATCAGAAAACCTTGTGTTTGCCTCTCCAGACGGGACGTCAGGGATTCCTACTTTCCGCCGTCTTACCACGTCCGATTTTCCGTTCAGCTATTCTGGCTCAACTGCCGAATTGGCCACCGTGTCAGGAACGGTGGGCACAAATGTCGTTGTAGCCTGGGATAGCGACGGAAACCTCATTGCAGCAACTTCCAGCTCTATCTTTTCTGGGATTTTCACGGGGACTATCACAGCCTCGCAGGTAACTGGGCTTGCAACCTCGGCAACGACGGATACGACGAATGCCAGCAACATTACAAGCGGAACGCTGGCCGCTGCCAGGTTGCCCGCGTCCGCATTCACCTGCCCAACAGGGGAGCTTATAACCAGCTTCACGCTCAACGACGTGAATACCTTGAGCTGCATCAGCCCTGTGTCGATTACGGGTCAGGTTGATGCGGGCACAGTACATGCGATGCCGTACTATTCTGTGTCGCCCAGTGGCATGATTCTGAGCGCGTCGTCTGCCACGTTGGATGCAACGGGAGACATGACCGCCAAGACACTGCAATTGTCGAACTCGCTCTCGATTGTTGCACTGGGATCTACCGATGCTGGCTGCTTGTACACAGATACTTCTGGAACCATCAACTCCACAGGGGCAGGGTGCGGAGAAAATGGCACGGTAACCAGTGTCGGCATTGAGGTTCCTACGGGATTTAGCGTATCGAATACGCCGATCACAAGTTCGGGCGTGATTACCATTTCGGCGGATGTGGAAAATCCCAACGTGATCTACGCAGGCCCTGCCTCGGGAACAACGGCGGTGGCTCCGACCTTCCGCGATATGGTGCTTCTTGATCTGCCCACATCCTCGGATCTGAACGCCTTCCTGACCTCCCGCTCATACTCTTGCGGTACGGGTGGAGTCGACACCTGCTACGCTGCGGAGTATCGGGACTTGGTTTTGGCCGATCTGCCTACGACCACAGATACCCACGCCTTCCTGACCTCGGAGTCTTACACCTGCACTACTGGGACTTGCTACACCGACATCTTCCGAGATTTAACGACCGCGGACATGCCCTCTGTGGTGTTCAAAACCACTCCGACACAGTGCGTAGACCAATTCTCCATTGGCATTGATTCGAGCGGCAATGCTGTCTGCATTTCGTCTGGTGTGGTGACAAGTGTGGGTCTGTCGGCACCCGACATCTTCACCGTGTCGGATAGTCCAGTTACAGGATCTGGGACTTTGGCCCTGACGCTGAACACTGAAACCGCCAAAACGTTTTTTGCCGGCCCAGTATCGGGTTCGGCTGCTGTACCCACCTTCCGCGTCTTGACAGCGACAGATATGCCATCCCCGCTGTTTAGCACTGCTCCAACGCTGTGCAGCGGAGAATATGCCACAGGCATTGACGCGTATGGCGATGCAGTTTGTGTGGCGGCGGGATCGGTGACGAGCGTTGGCTTGTCGGCTCCGAGCATCTTCACGGTGACCAATAGCCCGGTTACGTCCTCGGGCACCCTGACGATGACCCTGGCCTCAGAGGCAATCAACACCGTGTTTGCAGGGCCAGGGTCTGGCAGTGCCGGCACGCCTACTTTCCGCGCACTTGTGGCCGCAGACATCCCTGCAAATATCACGAGTAACACTACCGGTTCGGCGGGGACACTTACGGGCACGGTCGCGATTGCCAACGGCGGAACAGGCGCCACAACTGCTGCGGTTGCTTTGACCAACTTGGGCGCGGCAGGGCTGGCTACGGCCAACACCTTCACCGGCACCCAGACGGCCCCGGTCTTCAACGCTACCACTGGATTTGAAATCAGCGGAAGCTATGGCACGAGTGGCCAGTGCCTGATTTCCACGGGCACGGGGACGAGCTACCAGACCTGCACGGGAGGTTCTGTCACATCGGTGGCGTTGACTGTGCCGTCCATTTTATCTGTCACGGGCAGTCCCATCACAACGACTGGGACATTTGCGATTACTTTGGCCACAGAGACGGCGAACACTGTATTTGCTGGGCCGGCCAGTGGATCAGCGGCAATACCCACTTTTCGCGCAATTGTAAACGCCGATCTGCCGACCACGCTTACGGCCAGCACATCTGGCAACGCCGCGACGGCAACTGCGTTGGCGACGACACCGACAGATTGCAGTCTGAACCATGTGTCCTACGGCATTACTGCAGCCGGGAATGCCTACTGCTCGACGGATAGCGCTGCATTCTTGCTGTCTAGCCAGACCTTTACGGGGACAAACACCTTCCAAGGCGTGACGGACTTTCAGAATAGCCTCAAAATCTATTCCTCCGTTCCAACGCTCGATGGAACATTCACAGGCACTCAGATTACCGAGAACAGTGTGTTGGTCAATGTCCTTGAGTTAACGATTCCAAGCGGCCAGGAATTCTACGTTACTGGCGGGACGACTCACCTCAATAACAGTCTGACGGTTGAAGGAACAACCATTCTGAATGGTGCGTTGAATGTTGGCGGCACAGCCACCATGAACACCACCAACTTTGACAGCACAGCCACCCTATCGGCTCTGAATACGGCGACTTCCAGCAATAACTATGCCAGCAACAACTTGAATTTTAACTCAAGCTACTATGACGCGAGCAGCGCAGTACAAACGCCCAAGTGGACAATCGCGACCACGATTGGAACCGGAACAACGCCGGCAAACAATCTTGTGTTCTCTTTTGCAGACACGGGAACGGGAGTCAGTTCTCACACAGTTGTTCTTCCAAGCGCACAGCTAACGGGCTTGACCGGATGCTTGTATGCAGATTCTTCGGGCAACGTTTTGAGCAACGGACAGAACTGCGGTACGGAAGCTGGTGGAACGGTATCAACCTTTAGTGCGGGTAACCTGTCACCACTTTTCACGACTACCGTCACGAACCCAACAACCACTCCAGCCTTGACCTTTACTCTGTCCACCGCGGCAGCGCATACCTTCTTCGGCAACAATACATCGGCTACTGCGACTCCTGCGTTTGAGGCAATCGGTTCTAGTGATCTGCCAACCGATGTAGCTTACCTGGATGTAGCGCAAAGTTGGACGGGAGCACAGACATTCAATGGGGACGTAATTGTTGGTAGCAGCTATACGATTGCGTTGGGAAGCCTGACGGCAGGCAATTGCGTGCAAGCTACCACTGGTGGCGTGCTGGTTAGCGCTTCTTTGGCTTGCCAATCGGGAACTGTGACCAGCGTGGCAGTTACGGTGCCGGCACAGATGACAATTTCTGGAAGCCCGATCACTACGAGCGGAACACTGGCGTTCGGCATCAATGGAACGGGCACGGGAGATTTGCTTGCAACCGCCTCGGTAAAAGGGACCTCGGGCCATCTTGTGACATGGACGAGCAGCGGCGACTTGGGTGACTCGGGAGGCTCTGGCGGAACGGGGACAGTGTCCAGTGTTGGATTGAGCCTCCCAAGTGACTTTACGGTGAGCAATTCGCCTGTTACGACGACAGGAACACTCACGGCAGTGTGGGCCACAACGCCAACAGGCACTGGAGCGATTGTGCGAGCAACCAGCCCGACATTGGTCACGCCGAACATTGGTGCAGCCACGGCAACCTCATTGGTGGATACGGGCGCAGCGGCAACCAGCGGTGACTATTGCCTCCAGATTGATGCCAGCGGCAACATCACCAACACTGGAAGCTCATGTGCGGTTGCGACATCGGCGCGTGATGTGATCCATTTGGGTTACAACGGGGCACCGTTGGCGGACGGACAAGTGTTTGGCTATTTCCTGCCATCCGCAGATCAGATCATCACCATTCCATCTGGCTGCACGAATAGTCGTGCCGTGGCAGCAACGGCGGCAACGGCTTCAACAACCTTGTCGATCACGCAATGCACTTCTGGATTCTCATCTTGCAGTGTGGTAGGGACTATCGTGTTCGCGGCGAGCGGCACGGTGGGGACATTCACATGCTCGTCCGCGATTACTCTCTCTGGCGTGGCAAGCAATGGGCTGTACATCGTCGCGCCGGCCACGGCAGACACTACGTTTGGCAACGTCGCAGTTTCCATTTACGGGACGCACAACTAGGAGAATTATGAAGAAAATCTTCGCGCTTATGATTCTCGCTTTGATGCTGGCATCCCGCTCGGAAGCTGCATTGACACTGATAACGACCATCGCTGTCGGATCAGGTCCGCAGGGCATTGCGATCAATCCGACGACTGGGCTTATGTATGTTGCCAACGAGGGAGGAACTACCGTCTCGGTGATAGACATATCGACTGACGCTGTGACTGCGACGATCACCGGATTTTCCGGGCCGCGCTCCATTGTTATTGATACCAGCACAAACACCCTATATGTCACCAACTACACTGGTGCGAAGGTGTCCGTGGTGGATGGTGCCACCAACACTATCACCACAACGGTGACGGTAGGGACTAACCCTGTTGGCTTGGCATTTGATGCGAGCGATGCAAAGCTTTTTGTCGCAAATTATGGCTCGTCATCGGTCAGCGTAATCAACACTTCAACAAACACCCTTTCTGCCACGATTTCAACTTTCGCTGACCCTTATGAGGTCTTATTTAACGAAAGCCTTGGGGTGGTTTATGTATCTCAAGCCTCAAGCAGCGCTTCACATGTGGATGTAATTGATGCTTCTACAAATGCCGTGTCGACCACGATAACGACAACGTATGCGTACTTAGAGGGGTTGTCTTTCAACTCGACGACAGACAGGCTGTATGTCTCTGCCACTTTGGCAGGATATTTGATTGTCATCAACACGCTTACGAATTCAATAGTCACAGCTATATCAGTCGCAACCAGTGGTAATCCGCGAAATATAGGAAGCGCGATCAATGGCCAATCAAATCTTATTTATACTGCAAACGGAGCAGCGCTCACGATCTCGACTGTTGACGGACTAAGGAATACAGTGCTGTCCTCCACGTCGAGAGCCGGTGAGCCATTCCTTGCAGTCTACTATCCCACAAACGATCGTCTGTATGTAACTTTGAACACGGGTAACGCCGTAGCGGTTTATTCAGTCGGGACCCCGACCTATGCATCGCAAGACAACGGAGTTTTTGAAACCTACTAGCGGGAGGCGGCAATGACAAACGAAGAAATGGCAAGAGAACTTACCAATCACAATGACCGTTTAGTCGTCGTCGAAAAAGGCGTAAATAGCCTTCTGCGATTTCAGATAAGCATTAATCGCAAGATCAGTTTTATGTACGGTGCTTCTTGGGTTTTGGGCATTGTGTGGACTGCTTTTTTGGCTACTGCTATCTGGGCTCTTGGAGTTGTTGTTCCCGCTGCCAAGGTCGTGGTCGAGGACTATTACCGCGATCATCCCCGGGCAGCTCTTGAGCAAAACTCTCAAGCGAGAGTTCTATCTTTGCTGGTTGCGGATGCGCAAAAAAATCCGCAAAAAGACTCTTCAACTGACAAAAATTCAAGCAAGGAAACTAACAAAAATTCGAAGTGATTTTAGCGTTGACCGCTGAAACAGAAGCCGTCAACATGGATTCGAGCAACGTGAAGGTGAGAGCGCAATGGCTTGGTGGAATAAATTACGCATTCTGATTTTCGGTTGCCCGCACTGCGGGGGCAGAGGCAAGATCAGCACAATTGCTGGAACATTTCCGTGCCCGTACTGCCGTTCGAAGTCAAAGAAAGTGCTTTGGAGGGACTTATGAGCAGCATCAAAAACTGGTTAGCTTCCTACAACATTACGACGCACAGCGTGGTTGTCGCCATTGCCTTTTTGACCAGCGGATTTTACTTTGTCCCGCCATTCCACGCTTTGGTTGTTGAACTCTACCACGCGTTGCCTGGATGGGCAGAAAAAGTTGTTGTTGCGGCAATTGCGCTTTACGCCTGGTATCGCAAAGGACAACCAGAAGCAGTCGTTCCTGTGGATGGCGCAAACAGCTTGCACATCAACTCGTAGTCGGCGAGTGAGGGGAATGAGCAAAATTCTTCAATGGCGACTTGTGACGGCGGACGATGTGGTTTCTGACTGCATCCGATTTATCTCCCGTGGACAAGTAAGCCATGTCGAATTCATTCTGCCGGATGGAACACAAACCATCGGTGCGCATCTGGATGGCGGAGTGGCGATCCGTCCACTTGAAAAATGCGCTGTGGATTATCGTTTCCAAGCCCAATGCACGGATGAGCAGTACACCAGCGCGATGGACTTCCTTTCTTGGCAGGTTGGGAAACCATATGACCTGACCAACATCGCAGGAATTTTGCTGAATAGGGATTGGCACAAGGGCTCTTCCTGGATATGCAGCGAACTGTGGGCCGCGACCTTGGAAGCGGGGCACTTGATTGGGAAGCTGGGAACAACCATCAACGCGTTTACCCCGAACGATAGCCTGATTGTTTCATTGGCGATGTTTGGGCCGGTTTTGGGATAAAGGAGAAACATGAATCGCAGAAAATTCTTGATGTCTTCGGGAATCGGCGGCGTGGCGGTGCTTGCGTCTCCCTCGCTGCTTGCTGTGGAAGGTTGCGACTTGTCGACTTTGAAGTCGTACTTGAACGCCGTTCTTGAGTCGGCCGAGAAGATTCTGGCGTTGTCGAGTTCGAGCGATAGCTGGTATACCACCTTGGTGGATGCCATTACCTCTCTGAAGGCAACAGAGAGCAATTGGGATAGCAGCACTGCCGTCGATGTTGTGGTGAGCGCTCTGGACACGCTGGAGGCGGTTTTGGCGGTTATCCCGGTCACGTCTTCCTACTCGGCGCTGATCGATCTGCTGGTTTCAGCGATTGAAACGGTTCTGACTACGTTTGTGAAAACCAGCGTGACAACGGTAAAGGTAAAGGCTCTGGCTGAGGCCAATCCGCATCGCGGTGTGGTGCCGTTGAAGAATCCGCACTTCTTGCAAAGCAAGGTGGGCGCATACAAAGCGCAATGGGATAACCTCGCGAATGGACTTGGCATTCTCGATAAGGTGAAGCTGTAGTAGCTTGCGCGGCTGTGCTTTGAGCAGCGCGGGGCGGGCTTAGATGCCTATAACCCCCTGCCAGGTGGGAATCCTGGCCAGCCGCACAACAATTTCTGATGCCGAGCGGCATGCCCCCCTTTAAGGGAACCAGCAATGGCTCTGCGAAAGGGGAAACTCATGCCATCCAGCGAGATCATGGGATTGTTCCGCAAGCACAAGCTGCACTCTGGCAAAGGCGGCAAGATTGTACGGAACAAGAGTCAGGCGAAAGCGATCCTTTTAAGCTATTTGCGGCGTGAAGGAAAAATCGGCCCGCAGAAAGGCAAGACGAAGAAGCGCGGGCGCCAAAAAAGGGTTGTCAGCAAGAGATGATTGCGAACATAATGATGCAGAATCACTGAGCAACATGCCTTCTCCTACATGGGGGGGAACAAGCAATGGCTCAAGACCAGCGATGGTTTTGGGCCATTGCTGTTTTTGCGTCGAAGAGGTGAGAGATGGCGAAGAAGAAAGCGGAAGCAGCATCCCCCAGTATGGGTGGCAGATCTGGCAGAGTGACAACGTCGATTGATAGCGCGGAGAACGGCTTCATTGTGCACACGAGCAGTGAAGGCAGTGGCCCCGGCAGCTCGTACGTCAGTAAGACTTTTGTTGCCCCAGATCATGCAGCGGCGCTTCGGATTGCCTCGGCGCACATCGAAAGCTGTGGCCCCAAGGCAAAGGGCAAAAAAGGCAAAGGCAAAAAAGGCAAGAGCAAGATCGCAACAAGCAAACGGTGATGAATGGCTTCGTACAGTTGGCTGACCTACGTGACAGCACGGCAACAACTAGCCTCCCGGCTGGCTGATAGCTCAAATGTGTTTTGGACAGACGCTGAGAATGGCTTGTACATCAAGCAAGCGCTGCGCGAATTCAATGCCCTGACTTTTACCTGGAAAAATGACTTTATCTACAATTCCTCGTCTTTGTGGAACTCGCTGGGACTTTTGACCACCTCTCCGCGAGTGCGCACGCTGACCTGCAATGACGCGTTCACGATGATGGAATACATGCTGCTGGAGCCGCCTACCGGAGGAACGTGGACTGGGACGACACAATTCACCATCAGCGATTTTGCTCAGGCATTGCAGCGGCGCCGCGATGAGATGCTGCAAGTTTCAAATTGCAACCAAAACTTGCTGGCCAACATCAAAGTGATGGCAAACACGCGACGGACGACGCTGCCCGATACGGTGATCGACGTGGAACGTGTGCGCTACATCCCTGTGACTGGTTCGCCCAACACGCTTTATCGCGACGACACAGTGGCGCAGGAGTTTTACGAACCGCCGCTTTATCAACAAAACTCCGGAACGCCGCAGACCTTCAGCCTTTCCTCCGAGCCGCCGCTTTCTTGGGATGTCGATGTGCCTCCCAACCAGCCGGGGACGTATGAAGCAGTCGTGCTGCAGTCGGGCGCGGCCTTCAGCCCTCCCACGGCGGCGCTGCTGGGCATTCCCAATGACTTTGCCTGGGCATTGGAGTGGGGAGCGATCGCCGATCTGCTGGGAAGAGAGCCCGAAGCCACAGATCAGGAACGATCGGCCTACTGCCTGCGGCGCTACCAGGATGGGTTGAATCTGCTGCTGAAGACGCCTTGGGCGATGCTGGGGAGAGTGAATAACGTTGCCTGCGATATGCCCTCGATTGCAGCGATGGATCGCTACATGCCGGAATGGGATTCAACACCTACCAGCTTTGGACCTTGCATCGTGTTGGGTGGCATCGATTTTCTGGCAGCTCCAACGTCGAGCGGTATCGGATTGACCGTGCTGGCCAATGCGCCGGTGCCGACGCTGGATGCGGACTACGTGCAGGTATCCCGCAGCAACTGGGATGCGGTGCTCGATTTGGCGCAGAGCATGGCCTGCTTTAAGCTGGGCGGCGCAGAGTTTCAACAGGCGTTGGCGCTGGAGTCGCGCGCCATTCAAGCGTGCTCTGCGGAGAATTCGCGTCTCAAGAGTACGGGCAGCTTCAGCGACATTCTGGTGCAGCGCGGACAGGCGCAAGATTTTAACCAGGAGCGCTACAACTCTGCGAACCAGCAAAAACAGAGCTAAATTTGGCGATTTGCCAGAACGACCGAAAATTGCAAACCAAGCGCCTGCAGCACGTGCAACACGGTGGCAAACTCTGGATTTCCATTTGCGCTCAGCGCTCGGTAGAGATTTTCCCGCGACAATCCGGCATCTTGCGCTACTTGGCTCATGCCGCGCGCTCGCGCAACAACCCCAAGCGCATCCGTTATAAAAGCAGGATCACCACTTTCGAGCGCATCTGTCATATAGGCAGCAATGGCTTCTGGATCGTCAAGATATTCCGCAGGATCAAATGGTTTGGTCTCAGATAGAGTCATTTTGTCTTTCGCTAAAACGTCATTTCCAGTTCAACGCGGGAATAATTGGTTCGTGGAGCAAGTTGACGTCCTGGCCTTTTTTCAAAATGGATCAAGCCATATTGCTGCATTGTTTTAAGCGTTCTAGAAAGATTTGACTTGGCACGGCCAGTCTGTGTCGCGAGTTCCGTAAGCGACTCCGGTTGTGTTTTTACGATTAACGCCAGAAGAGCCCGATTTTTATCGGACAAAACCTGAGCCATTGTTTCAAGAGACTGAAACCATACCTTCGGTTCTTGCGGACTTGGAACGTACTGTCCGCGCACGATATCCATTGTCCGCTTTTTGTACTGTTCGAGGCTGGCAATTCCAATTTTCAAAGTAGTCATGGTGTGCTCCTTTTTTGCAAGATGGCCTCCACTTCTATCCAAAAATCTGCCATCAGTGTTGCCGCATCCGTGTAGGGATAGAATCGAATTCTTTTCCCGCTGTGCTTGTGATCGTATTCGATAAAAGTTCGTGCGCCTGGGCCGGAAGTTTCATGAATTGAATGGGCATTATCAAATC
>Ga0255348_1000019_pt1 | contig 99999 bp, 79 predicted proteins | sample CBST25v5metaG_FD_189945 | JGI IMG/M metagenome (GOLD analysis project Ga0255348, IMG submission 189945) | Peat soil microbial communities from Stordalen Mire, Sweden - C.B.S.T-25.v5 | ecosystem: Environmental > Terrestrial > Soil > Wetlands > Peat | place: Sweden: Norrbotten County, Stordalen... | reverse complement strand
CCCCTGTGGAAATCCGCCAGTATTTTGCATGGTTTTTCTCGTAAGACACATGGTATCAACCAGTTCACTTTTCTTTCTGTTAATTAACAAGTAACATCAAACGGCCGATTTTGCCCACTTTTCAGCCCCAAAGAGGCCGCTTTGGGGGCAAAAACATCGCTTTTTCGCCCATTTGTTGCGCTTCGTCTTCAGCCTCTTGACAAATGCTGACCTCCGGCGCCCCCCTTGCGCGAGCGCTTCAGCCAACCTCGGGCCGCACCTGTGGGGCGCCTGAATCGGATGAGCCGGTTCCCGGGTAATTTTGCAAGACGCTCATCCAAAACAATTGAATGCTGTTCCCTGACTACAGGCCACTGAGAACTGTGAACTGAGAACCTGCAACTGACAACTGTGAACTGAGAACTGTAAGCTGTATCTATGACTCCGGCCGAACGGGATCGCCAACTCGACTTTCGCGAGACGCTATTGAGCGCTCGCCGCACCATGGTGCTGAGCGAGATTCTGAAGCTGGCAGCGGACAGCTTCCGCGCCAACAAAGTTCGCTTTGCGCTGACTGCGCTGGGCATGGTCTTCGGCACCGCCTCGGTGATCCTGGTGGTGACGATCAGCCTGACAGGCCGGCGCTTCATCATGGAGGAGATTCAGAAGGTCGAGACCAACTCGGTGGAGCTGGAGTATGCCGGCGGCGGCTCGACCGCGTCCGAGCGTACCCTCTACGACGACTACCTGACTCGCGAGGACGAGAAGGCCGTACTGGCGCAGGTGCCCGGTGTGCAATACTCCTCGCCGATCCTCACCATGCACACGCGCATCAATTTGAGCGGCGGCGTGAACAAGGACACGCTGGTGCTGGGCGTCAGCCCGCAATACCAGCAGATTCGCAACCTGGTGGTGCCGGAGGGGCGCTTTTTCGACGAGACCGACGACACGGCTCACATCAAATGCGCGGTGGTCACCGAGTTGTTTGCCCGCGAACGCTATGGCAGCAACGACGCCGCCGTCGGCTCAACATTCGAGATCAGCGGCATTCCCTTCACCATCATCGGCGTCTTCAAAGAGAGCGTGGAGGATTTTGGCGTATCGGAGATTCAGGAGCAGACAATCCTGATTCCTTATTCGGTGGCCCGCTACTTTACCGGCACGGAAAATGTGAACCAGATTTACTTTTCCATGCGCTCGATGGACGAGGTTCCGGACGCGGCCAAGGAGATCGTGCGCATCGTACGCGCGCGCCACCGCCCCAACTCCGTCTACCAGGTGCAAACCATGAAGGAATTGCTGGTGATGGCCGACAAGATCATGCTCTACATGATGCTGCTTCTGGTGGGTGTTTCCGCGGTCACGCTGGCCGTCGGCGGCGTGGGCATCATGAACATCATGCTGGCCACGGTGCGCGCCCGCACGCGCGAGATCGGCATCCGCAAGGCGCTGGGCGCCACCTATCGCGAGATCAAGTACCAGTTCCTGGCCGAGGCAATCATCATCTCGCTGATCGGAGGCATTGTCGGCGTCCTGGTGGGACTGGCTCCGTCACTGGCCGTGCGCGTCTTCTTCGGCTACGTGGTGCCGTTCTCGCTCTGGTCGGTGCTGATTGCGCTCGGGGCAGCCACAGGCGTGGGCATCTTCTTCGGCACCGTGCCCGCCACGCGCGCCGCGCAGATGGAACCCGTTGAGGCTCTGCGCGATGAGTAAGCGTGAGGTCGGCAACGGTCCGGAAGAGAGGCCAGAGAAGACGCCAAGCCTTCTACTGCTCTATAGCCTGCTGGCCGTTGCGCTGGCGGCGGCCATCGGCCTGGCCCTGCTGATCGTGCTGCCCTTCTATCACCGGCGGTAAAGCTCAACCAACGAGGCTCAACAGCATCTTGACATTCCGCTCCTCATCGCCGGGCCGATCGACCGGAGTCTCCGCGATGAAGGCGCAGTGAGCAAAGCGCGCATCGTTGAGCAGGCGGCGGAAGGGCTCGATGCCGATGGTGCCCTTGCCGATCTGCTCATGGCGGTCCAGCTTGGAGCCGCGCGCGGCCTTGGCGTCGTTCATGTGCCAGACGCGCACTGTTGAGAATCCCACTGTCGCGCCCGCCTGACGCATCGTTTCGGCATACCCCTCTTCGCTGACCAGATCGTATCCGGCAACGTGCGTGTGGCAGGTGTCCAGGCAAACGCCCATGGGAGCCGCGGGCTTGAGCCGCTCCACCAGCTCGGCCACCTGCTCGAAGCTGCCGCCGAGGGAGAACTCCGAGCCGGCGGTATTCTCAATCAAGATATGAAAGGGAGTTCCCTGCCACGCTAATCCGTCGATGGCGCGCGCGATCGAATCGGCTGCCAGCCGCAGCCCCTCATCGCGCGTGAGCCCCTTCCACGAGCCGGGATGCAGCACCAGATACTCCGCGCCCAACTGAAGCGCACGCTCGATCTCGCCGCGAAAGGCAGCCACGCTCTTCTCGCGCACCTCGCTGTCCTGGCTGCACACATTCACCAGGTAGCTGGTATGAATCACCAAGGGGCCGACATCGAGCTGGGCGCGCAGCTCCTTCATGCGGGCGGCCTGTTGGGGGTCCACCTTGGGCGCGCGCCACATGCGTGGACTCGAGGAAAAAATCTGAAAGGTATTGGCGCCAATTGCCCGCGCCTGCTCGACGGCGTTCGATGCCCCGCCGCTGGTGCCCAGATGGATGCCAATGCGCTTTGTCATGCCGATAGTGTACCCGCTGGATAGGATGCAAGGCGGAGTGAAATTGATTCACTCCAACTGCATCATCAGCTCCTCCCACTCGGCGGTGTGCGTTCCCAGTTGCGCGCGGAGCTCCTCGGCCAGCGCCGTCAGCCGCTCGGTTTCATCGGCAGAGATATAGACCCCCAACTGCTGCTCAGTATGAGCGATTGCAGCCTCGATGCGCGGGACCTCCTCTTCCAAAAACGTACAGCGCTCCTCCATCTGCTTCTGCTTGATGGGATTCAGGCGGCGCGGACGGTTGCCGGCGGATGCATCTTTGCCGGCTGCCTCTGGATCTGCCTCCGGGTCGACTCCATTGTGATTCTTCGGTGAGATCTCTTGCGATTTCGATTTACTCGCCGCGTCGACGGATGTTGCAGCCGAAGCCATTGCTTCCTTGTGCCGCAGATAATCCTCGTAGTTTCCCTCGTGGCTGGTGACCGCGCCACCGTCAACCTCAAGCACACGCGTCGCCAGCCGATCGATGAAGTAGCGGTCGTGGGAGACGAAGACGACCGTGCCGGAGAAGGCCGCCAGCGCATCGAGTAAAACATCTTTGGCGCGCATATCCAGATGGTTGGTCGGCTCGTCGAGCAGTAGAAAATTCGAGGGCGAAACCAGAATCCGCGCCAGAGCAAAGCGGTTGCGCTCGCCGCCCGAGAGCACGCCCAGCGGCTTGAAGACATCGTCGCCGCGGAAGAGAAAACAGCCCAGCAGCGAACGCAGCTCGACCTCGGGAACCTTCAACGCGGCGCGGCTGATCTCGTCCAGCATCCGCGCCTCCGCATCCAGCACCTTGTACTGATCCTGCGCAAAGTATTCGCTGACGACGTTGTGCCCCAGCTTGATCTGTCCCGATGTCGGCGGCTCAGCTCCGGTCAGCAGGCGGATCAGCGTGGATTTACCGGCGCCGTTCACGCCGACCAGCGCCACGCGGTCGCCGCGATCGATGCGGAAGCGCACGTGATCGAGAACTAACTTCGCCCCATAACTCTTGCTAACTCCCTCGGCCTCGGCCACCATGCGCCCCGAAAGAGGCGGCTGAGGAAAGCTGAAGTGGATCGCCGGTTCTTCTTCCGGTATTTCGATACGCTCGATCTTCTCCAATTCTTTAATGCGCGACTGCACCTGCTTGGCCTTGGTGGCCTGCGCGCGGAAGCGGTTGATGAAGGCCTCCAGGTGTTCGACCTGCTGGCGCTGATTGTTATAAGCCGCCTGTAGCTGCGTTCTCCGTTCATCCTTTTGCGAAAGGTATTTTGTGAAATTTCCCTGGTAGATATTCAGTCTTTTATTCCAAATCTCCACGGTTCTATCGATGGTTACATCCAGAAAATAGCGGTCGTGGGAGATCAGAATATAGCCGAAGGGATAACTCTTCAAGTAATCTTCAAGCCAGTTGCGCGTCTCCAAATCCAGGTGGTTGGTTGGCTCATCCAATAACAGCAGGTTCGGCTTGGCCAGCAGCAGCTTGGCCAGCGCAATCCTCATCTGCCAGCCGCCCGAGAACTCATCGGTCTGGCGCGACCAATCCTGCTTGCCGAAGCCGAGGCCGGTCAGCACGCCGCCGACCTGCGCATCCAGCGCATAGCCATCGAGTGAGTGAAAGCGCTCCTGCAGCATCGAGTAACGCTCGGCCGCGGCCTCGTACTCCGCGCCCTCGTGGTCGAGAACGGCCAACTGCCCGGCCAGCCGCTCGACCTCGCCGGCCATAGCGTGCAACTCGTCGAAGACGGTCAGGCACTCCTCAAAGACGGTGCGCCCGGTGAGCGCCAGCCCCTCCTGCGGCAGGTAGCCGATGCTCATGCCGCGCGTCTGCTGCAACTGGCCGTAGTCGAGCGTCTCCAGGCCGCAGAGCACCTTCATCAGCGTCGATTTGCCGGTGCCGTTGGCGCCGACCAGAGCGGTTTTTTCCCGCGCACGGATGAGCCAGTTGGCCTCCAGAAAGAGAACGCGCGGTCCAAACCGTTTGCCGGCATTTTGCAGGGAGAGCATCTACTCTCTATTTTCGCAGAGCACCTGCGGTGAGGGGACTGGCCGCCACCTGCGGTGGGGCAGCCGCGTTTCGCGCCTGGATTTTTTGGTCTCCCGGGTCCCCAGAGTGGGTGCGCCAGAGATCGGCATTTGTCAAGAGGCCTGAGACGATTCATGCAAAAGGGGCGAAAAAGCGGTCTTTTTGCCCCCAAAGCGGGCCTTTTTGGGTGAATAAAGGCCGTTTTTTGGGGGTTCAAGTTTACTGGATAATTAACAGAAAGAAAAATTAACTGATTGATACCATGCGTCTTACGCGAAAAAACGATGCAAAAAATGGCCGGAAGTACATAGGGGGGGGTGGGGGGTAGACCGAAAAACAGGGAACAGGGAACAGGGAACAGGGACTGAGGGACTGAGGGACTAAGGGACTGAGGGATCAAGGGACCAAGAGACGGCTCGCGGATTGGATTGGCGTTCATGCTTCGATTGTGCGCGCTGTGAGGGAAATGATCTGCAAGGCACCTGCGGTGCGGCAGCCGCTCGCTATCCGCTCGCAGGGGGTTCGTGGTACCACGCAGAAATATGCTATTTGCGCTTGACTCCGGATCGTTTTACACCCAAATGCCGCAATGCTTCGTCGAAAAAACCGGATTCCAATTGGCCCTGGAAAATCTCGTATGGGTCATTCGGATCTCCGTCTTTCCGTAATGTCTCCGAAATAAAAAGAATGCAGACACGACGCATTGTCGATGAAGCAATCCAAAGGATTCTCAGTCTTCCCTTGCGCAACCGAAATATATTTGAAAGGTGACCCCGAAGGGCATAACGTTTGTTGAGAGGATCATGGGGAATGATCTTTTTTACAGCTTCCTGAACCATATGAAATGTCGTGCAGTGAACACTTTCAGAGTGCCCTAAATTCTCTGTCGTTTTACATTTTCGATACAGATCAGCATATACGCCTTCTGCTGTAGCGGTCATCTCAACAGTATAAGGAAGGGGAGAGATTGACCGTGTCTGTTCGTTTTTCTCTCCCTTTCCAGTTGCGGACATTGACTACTCCTTCTCCAAATCTGCTTCGATCTCAGCAAGCGTGCGAACACGCCCAGCGCGAAGGTCTTCAAATGCTGCAAGCAATCCAGTCCGTTCAGCATCGTTTGTGAGCATTTCAATCATACTCAACAGCGAATTCATCTCGGCTCTCATCTCCTGGTATCTTTTGTACGAAAAGAGCACCGAAAGCGGAGTGTCATTCTCCTGGATAACAAAAGTATCGTCTTCTTGCTCCCTCAGCTTCGTTGCATTCAAATCGCGCAGCTTGCTTACACCGACGTGCTTGATCCGTGGATCAATATCGGGGAATGCGCAGGTTGCCATGGCGGTCTCCTTCCTCCATTCGGTTCTAGTGAACTGATTTGTTCACTAGAACCTCCAGAACCGTTATAGGCATTATATCGTCAAAATATTGTCTGTCAATATAATAATATATTCATATCTAATGTCAGTATATTGACAATATAATGTCATCATACTCGCGTTTAATTGTCATAGATTGTTTATGTTCTGTAAATGTCCAGGCCCTTTCCGCTCGAGTGGGCTGAAGTCGTGCAGGATCGAGTCACCCTTCCATCCCCAGCACCGACTCGTAATAGCGCACATACTGCGGCACGACGAGCGAGGAACAGAAGCGCTCCTGCGCCGTCTTGCGTCCGGCCGCGCGCATGGCTTCCAGGCGGTCGCGGTCCTTCAAAAGACCGACCGCTCCGGCGGCCATCTGCTCGACATCGCCCACCGGATAGAGCAGTCCCGTGACGCCATCATCGATCAGCTCGGGGACGCCGCCGACGCGCGTGGCGATGGCGGGCACCTTGCAGGCCATCGCCTCGAGAGCCGCCAGACCAAAGGACTCAAGCTCGCTGGGCATCACCATCAGATCGGCCAGCGGCAGCAGCTCGTTGACCCGCTCCTGCTTGCCGAGAAAATGCACGCGGCACTGAATGCCGAGATCGCGCGCCAGCCACTCGGCCGCCGAGCGCTCGGGGCCGTCGCCGACCAGCACCAGTTGCGCGGGCAGCTCGCGCTGAACGGCGGCGAAGACCTTGACCACATCCACGACGCGCTTGACCGGGCGGAAGTTGGACAGATGCATCAGGATCGCCTCGTCTGGTTTGGCCAGACGCAGGCGCGAGGTGGCCCGCGCCGCCTCGTCCTTGAGAGGCTCGTACTCATTGCAGTTGACGAAGTTGGGAATCACCTCGATGGGGCGCTCGATCTCGAAGTGGCTGAAGGTCTCGTCGCGCAGATAGCTGGAGATGCTGGTGACTCCATCGCTCTGCTGAATGGCGTAGCTGGTGATGGGCAGATAGCCGCGATCCATGCCGACGAGCGTGATGTCGGTGCCGTGCAGCGTGGTGACAAAGGGCAGGCGGCGGCCGCGCGCGGCCAACATCTGGCGAGCCAGCAGAGCGCTCACCGAGTGGGGAATCGCGTAGTGGACGTGTAGCAGGTCCAACTCATACAACTCCGCCACCTCGGCCATGCGCGAGGCCAGCGCCAGATCGTAGGGGGGGAACTCGAAGAGCGGATAGCTGGAGACGGGAACCTCGTGGTAGGTGATTCCGCTGTCGCGCCCGCTGAGGCGGAAGGGCTGCGAGTAGCTGATGAAGTGGATCTCGTGGCCGAGCGCGGCCAGTTCGATGCCCAGCTCCGTGGCTACCACCCCGGAGCCGCCGTAGGTGGGATAACAGGTAATGCCGATGCGCATAGTGTGTACCGTCTTGGGTGCGTCTTTGGTTGGACGCGCAGGAGCGCCGGGAAGATGCAACGCTTGCCGGGCTCATCGTTGAATCGATGGTATTGTGGCGCCGGTCTCCAGACCGGCGCAACTTTTTATCGGCGCTACTGGATCTCAGCGCTGCTTTGCATTAGTGGCCTGGGATCAGGCCCCAGAGCATGACCAGCGTCATGCCGATGACGATGATGCTGGTGCCCCAGGCGATGACATTCCAGAGGCGCGAGTTCTTGTGCTCGCCCATCAGATCCTGGCGATTGATGAGCATCAGCATCAGGATGATGACGACCGGCAGCAGCACGCCGTTGAGCACCTGGGAGAGAATCGCCACGTTGATCAGTTGCGCGTCCGGCAGCAAGAGCACGGTGAGCGCGCCGCCGGCGATCAGCAGCGAGTAAAGCCAGTAAAAGAACGGCGCCTCTTTGAAGCTCTTGTCGACGCCGCTCTCGACGCCCAGGCCCTCGCAGACGGTGTAGGCCGTGGAGATGGGCAGGATCGACGCGGCAAAGATCGAGGCGTTGAAGAGGCCGAAGGCGAAGAGCAGATAGGCGAAGTCGCCGGCCAGCGGGCGCATCGCCTCGGCGGCCTCCGAGGCCACCTGGATCGCGCCCATGCCGTGCACGTAAAGCGTGGCTGCGCAGGCGACGATGATGAACCAGGCGACGATGTCCGTGAAGAGGCTGCCGACGATCACATCCAGCCGCGAGGCCGCGTAATCCTTCACACGGATGCCCTTTTCCACGATCGACGATTGCAGATAGAACTGCATCCAGGGGGCGATGGTGGTGCCCACGACGCCGATGGCCATATACATATAGGCCTTGTCGCTCCAGACAGACTTCTGCGGCAACTGCACCGTGGCCAGAAGTGCATCGTGCCAACTGGGCTGCGAGAGCACGCCGGCAAAGATGTAGCAGATGTAAACCAGCGAAGCGACGATGAAGATTTTTTCCGTGCTTTTGTAGCTGCCCTTGACGACCATGTACCAGACGAGTCCGGCGCAGAAGGGCACGCTGATGAACTTGGAGACGTGAAAGAGATGCAGCGAACCGGCGATGCCGATGAACTCAGTCACCACATTGGTATAGTTGACCACCACCAGCAGCACCATCAGGATGAAGGTGAGCCTCAGGCCGAACTCCTCGCGGATCAGGTCGCTGAGGCCCTTGCCGGTGACGACGCCCATGCGGGCGCACATCTCCTGCACCACGATCAACGCAATCGTGATGGGAATGATGGTCCACAGCAATGTGTAGCCGTATTGCGCGCCGGCCTGCGAGTAGGTGAGGATGCCGCCGGAGTCGTTATCGACATTGGCGGTGATGAATCCGGGGCCGAGGACGGCCAGAAACAGAAGTATCCGGATTCGCCAACGCTTCAACATTCGAGCCGCTTCCTAAGGAGGATTCATAGAGTTTCTCTTTGACCATAACAGGCAAGGGGGAGAGGATGCGAACCGCCGCGGGTCTGCCTTGAACGCCAGAACTGAAGGCCAGGCCATTCTTCCAAACTCTTTCCTGAGAGATGAAAACTGCTTGCATCCTGGATTTTGCTTTGGTAGCATGAGAAAAGTTTTTGATGCGCGCAACATTTTTCAGTTGCCTTTCGTTTGTGCGCCGTCTGGAGGATCGATGAGTGAGCCGACAGCGGTTCGCAACGAAGAGACGCAGATGTCGCAGGTGGACGCCGAGACGACGGCGCGCATGATCGCCGACAAGTGCATCGGCGAGCGCATCCGGCGGCTGCGGCTGAAGAAGTCGATGGGACTGGTGGAGCTGGGCAAGCTGAGCGGACTCTCGGCCAGCTTTTTATCGCAACTTGAGACGGGGCGCGTGGTGCCTACGCTGCGCAACCTGGCGCGGATTGCGATGGTCTTCTCCAAGGACCTGTCTTATTTCTTTGAGAGCGATGGGGGCGCGGTCTTCCGCATTCATCGGCGCAAGGAGCGGGTGAGGCTGCCGCAGACCGGCGTGGAGCTGCCCACGTATTTCTTCGAGAGCCTGGGCTACATGGTTCCCGACCGTCCGATGGACCCCTACTTTGCCGAGTTCATTCCGCTGACGGCGGAGATGAAGTCCACGCCGCACCTGCATCCGGGCTATGAATTCCTGTATCTTCTGGAGGGACGGCTGGAGGTGCGCCACGCCGAGCAGCAGTGCACGCTGGAGGAGGGCGATGCGGCGTACTTCGATGCCGGCGCGCCGCACTCCTACCAGTGCGCGGGATCGAGGCCGGCCCGGGCGATCATCGTGACGATGCACCAGGCGCCGCTGCCGCTACCCTTGCGCGCGGCGCGGACGGCGCAACCGAGCGCGGACGCATAAAAACGCCCGTCGCCGTGACGGCCCACGGCGACGGGCGGCGCTGCCAGGATCGGCAGCCAGAGCCTTTTCATCTGCCCTGAGATTTCGGCTTTTGTGTATCCCATCCATTCAGCAGAAAACGCTGAATGGGTGGGGCACCTGCTTTTCAACTGCGCTGAGATTCCAGCTTTTGTGTATCCCATCCATTCAGCAGAAAACGCTGAATGGGTGGGGCACCAGGCTGTTGGGTGTGTGGATTCCCAGGTCGCCAAAAGCAAGGGACCTGGGGCACCCACCTGAATGGGTGGGGCACCGATCTCTTGGTTGAAAAGGCGGCAAGAGTTATCGCTTGACGATCTGGGCCAGCCGCGGATCCTTCCACAGGGCGGCGAAATCCTGATCGGCGTAGACGTTGCCGAGGCCGTAGTAGTGCAGATCGCGGGCCTTGCGCAGCGAGTCCAGCGCGCCGTCGAGGTTGCCGCGCCGGGCATAGGCCCTGGCAATCAAGTAGGCGACGCGGGCGCGCTGCTGCGGCGTGGCCACCTGCGCAATGATTCCCTCCTCACTGCTGGTGAGGATATCTGCATCGAGCTCGAGGGCGCGCCCGTATTCAGTCATGGCGTAATCGATCTCGCCCTGGCCCATCCAGGCCTCGGCCAGATTCAGATGCGTCGAGGCTACGGTCTCATCCATCGCCAAGGCACTTTTGAAGTAGACGATGGCCTGTTTGAACCTCTTGTCGAGCAGGGCAATGACTCCCAGGTTGTTCACCGCCGAGGTGAGCTTGGGGTCCAGCTTGAGCGCCTGGGCAAAATCCTTGCGCGCCAGCCCATACTCTTTCAACTGGAGTTCGGCAATGCCCAGCTTGTTATAGAGCACGGCGTTTTGCCGCGAGTAGCGCATGGCCGTGAGATAGTGGGAGGCGGCCGAATCGTACTGGCCGTGAATGCGCGCCAGGTCTCCGCTATCCTCCGCCTTCCGGGCAATCTCCTGATTGTCCTTCCTGGCCGCGTCTGTCTTCGGGTCTGCCCAGCCGCAAGGAGCCGCGCAAATAAGCAGGCTCGACGTCAACAACAACATCAATTGTCTTTTCATGGTTCCCCTCTCCTGCGCATCGGCATGGAGGAGCGGCTACAGCGCTGACCCGAACCACCGCCAACTGCCTTGTGCGTCGATACCAGTAAAGATCGCTTCGGAAAAGCTTGCAACGCTATACCTGCTACCCGCTTTTTCCGGGGGGTTAAACCGGCGGCGCAAGCAAGCGAACTCCTTCAATTACTTTCACTTGCGTTTTCCGTAAACTCTGCGCCGTGTATCCTGCCGGCGGGCAGACGCCGGGGTTACACCGTGTTACAGGCATAGAATAGCCGCCCCGGCAACCGTTAAGCACTAGCCAAACGAAGAAAGATCGATAGCATTACAATCAGTCCGTGGATGGTGCCGATGGCGAACGAAGAGCCCGAGCCGAAGAATCCAGTTGCGCAGCGCGCAGAGTTGGAGGCAGTGCTCGCCTCCGAGCAGTTCCAGCGCGCGCCCGCGCTCAGCCTTCTGCTCAAATATCTATGCGATAAGCTCTTTGACGGCGAGTCGCATCAGATCAAGGAGTATTCGGTCGGCGTGGAGGTCTTTCGCCGCGGCGACGGCTTCGATCAGAACACGGACTCGATTGTGCGCGTCGAGGCCAACCGCCTGCGCAAGCGCCTGACAGCCTATTACAGCGGCGAAGGCGCCGCACATCGGCTGCGTATCACGATTCCACTGGGACAATATGTGCCTCAGTTTGAGGTGGCCGAGCCGCGAGCGACAATAGTTGCCGCGCCCTTGGAGCCGGTCGCGGAGACGAGTGCATCGACGCCCGCGAAGCGCATGGCAGGGCGCCGCGGAATGTGGATTGCCGGGGCGCTCGCGCTTGTCGTTGCAGTCCTGGTCGGCGCGCTACTGATCCTGTACCAGAGAACACAGAGCGCTCGGGCGACCGTCGCGCAGTCAAACGCCGCTCCAATTGCGGAGACTGTTCTCGGGCCTCCGGTGGGCGAGGAGATCCGCATTCTGGCCGGCTCCGGCCGCGGCTTTGTCGATCACGCCGGCAAACTCTGGAATGCCGACGCATGGTTCGACGGCGGAATGGCCGTCAAAAGCGACGTGCAGAATATCTGGCGCACACTGAATCCAGACTTCTATCGCACCAGCCGCCAGGGCAGCTTCCGCTATGCAATTCCCCTCAACAAGGGCATCTACGAACTGCGGCTGCACTTTGCCGAGACGGTCTACGGGCCGGAATCAACGGGCGCGGGCGGCGAAGGCAGTCGTCTGATGACGGTCAGCGCCAATGGCAAGACGCTGCTGACGCGCTTTGATGTGGTGGCCGATGCCGGGGGCAGCCGCACCGCCGATGTGAAGGTCTTCACCGGCATTCAGCCGGCCGGCGATGGCCTGCTGCATCTGGAGTTTGCCGGCGAAGAGGGACGGCAGGCGACCGTCTCGGCGATTGAGATTCTGCCCGGCTTCCGCGGACACATCCGCCCGGTGCGCGTGCTGGCGCGGCAGTCGCCGTACTACTCCAACGACAGCCACTGGTGGAGTCCGGACAACTACTTCGAGGGCGGCCAACTGGCCAGCTACTCCGCCGCGGTGAAGGGCACCGACGACCCGGAGCTTTATGAAAGCGAGCGCTGGGGCAACTTCACGTATGCGATTCCGGTGACGCAGGGACGATACACGGTCACGCTGTACTTTGCCGCCCGGCACGGGGAGTGGGACCAGCCGGACGATCACCAGACGCCGGTCGAGCACATCTTCAATGTTTTTTGCAATGGCAACGCGCTGGTGAAGAACTTCGACCTGGCCCGGGAGGCGCGCCAGACGGATATAGTCATGCGCAAGTTCAGCGGCCTGGAGCCCAACGCCCAGGGCAAGCTGATACTGAGCTTTGTGCCCGTGGAGGGTTATGCCACGGTGAGTGGGATCGAAGTGCTGCCGCAAGGATGACGCCGGTTTTCCGTTGATGAAAATGCCGGGAACCAACTCCAGCCGCAATGCGTAATGATGGATGGGCGCGGCCAGTCATCGGCCGTCCACCGCAAAGGAGAACTCTCGATGCTCTCAATGGTTCGCGTTGCCGCCATGGCAACCCTGCTTTCCCTCGCTGCCGCAAGTGTGTTTGCCGCTTCACCGACGCCCAAAAGCAGCCACGGAGCACTGGTGATCGTCTTCAAGGATGGCCACCGCCAGAGCTTCAACCTTGCCGATATCGATCGCGTGGAGTTTCCCGCGCCCGCGGTCTCGACCTCGGCCAGCACGGCGGGAGGCGCGCTGCTGCCCTCGCGCGCGCACTACCTGGGGAAATGGGAGGTGGGCGACGGCAGCGGAAGCAACTTTTACATCACGCTGGAGGAGACGGGCGATGCCTGGCGCTCGCTCGGCCACAAGCACGGCCACTGGGAGTATGTAGACGGCGAGGCGCAGATCAACTGGGACGACGGCGTGCATGATGCGATCCGCAAGGTCGGATCGAACTACCAGAAGTCCGCCTACGGCTCGGGCAAATCCTTTACCGACACGCCCGACAACGTGACCAATGCGCGCAACACGATGCCGCATCCGATCTAATCGAGATTGCAAGAGCCGGTTGCAGGGCTTTTAATATGCTGGAGACATGGTCCGGGAGGATTGCATGATTTCCAGAAGAGATTTGCTGCGCGGAGGCGGCAAGCTGGCAGTGGCGGCAGCAATGCCGGCGCTGCCGGAGACGCCCCGGCGGCCAGCAGCGCAGGTCGCGGAGGCAGGATCGCAGCAGGAGCGCTGGATCCGTCGGGCGGAGTTGCTGAAGCCGGCTCTGCATGAAGAGATTGAGCTTCCGATCTCGCTGGTCAACCCTGTGGCCGATGCCACGCAGTATCTGCGCTGGCGCATGGACGCGGCTGCTCCGGCGGCCGCGATCGAGGATCGCAGCTTCCGCCCCGGCGATCATTTCATCCTCGACTTCGGCGGTCATCGCACCGGCTATCTCTCTTTCGAGATCAGTGGAGTGGGGCGCAACGTCGATGCGCCTGCTCGATTGCGCTTCACCTTCGGTGAGGTTCCCGGCGATGTGGCGGAGCCGCTTCATCCTTACAAAGGCGCTCTGGGCGAAGGCTGGCTGCCGGAGGAGACGGTCACCATCGACTTTCTTCCCCAGACGGTGCGGCTGCCGCGCCGCTATGCCTTCCGCTACGTCAAGGTGGAGATACTGGGCACCTCGCCCAGTTATGCGGCGTGCTTCCGGCATGTGCGCGCGCATGGCGTCAGCAGCGCGCAGCAGACGCCGCCGCCGCTGGCATCAGGAGCATCGGAGGCGCTGCGCAGGATCGACGCAATCAGCCTGGCCACACTGCGCGATTGTATGCAGACGGTCTTCGAGGACGGTCCGCGCCGCGACCGGCGGCTGTGGATCGGCGATATGCGCCTGCAAGCCCTGGCCAACTACAAGACCTTCCGCAACCTCGCGCTGGTCAAGCGCTGCCTTTATCTATTCGCCGCCTTTCCCCGGGAAGACGGCCTGCTGCGCGCCTGCGTCTTTGAAAAGCCGAAGCCTGCCGCGTCGGGAGATTTCATTCTCGACTACGCGGTCCTCTATGTCGCGGCCCTTTTCGATTACGTGAAGAACTCGGGCGATGTGGAATGTGGACGAGAGCTGTGGCCGACGGCCCAGCGCCAGCTTGAAATCGCCGGCGCCTGCGTCGACGCGAAGGGCCTCTTTGTCGACCCCAAGAATATATGGATCTTCATCGACTGGGAGCGGAAGCTGGAGCGCACCGCGGCGATGCACGGCGTGCTGCTCTACTGCTACCGGCAGGCTGCGCTGCTGGCCCAGCTCCTCGGCGACGCGGCGGACGCAGCACGCTATCATCAGGCTGCCGAGCGCATGGCCGCTGCTGCGCAGCTTCACTTCTACGATGAGACGGAGCAGCTTTACATCAGCGGTCCCAGCCGCCAGGTTTCACTGGCCACGCAGGCCTGGATGATTCTGGCCGGCGTTCCCTCGCGTGAGGCCGGCTCGACGGCCATGCGCAAGGCTCTGGGGCACGCCGAGACAGTCCTGCCGTCAACGCCGTATCTCTACCATCACGTTGCCAGCGCGATGCTGGCCTGCGGCATGAAGGCCGAGGCTCTGGCGCTGATCGAGCGCTACTGGGGAGGCATGGCGCGGGCCGGTGCCGATACCTTCTGGGAGCTCTACTCGCCGGAGGAGTCGCTCGCCTCACCGTATGGCGATGTGCACATCAACAGCTTCTGCCATGCCTGGAGCTGCACGCCGGCCTATCTTCTGCGCACCATCGACTATACGGCCTGAATGCCGGCGAAGTAGGCAGCGACCTCGGCCCAGTTGTTGACGCGCTGAAAGCCGGTCTCGGCCAGGTTGCGGGGCGCGGAGTAAAGCAGGCCCTGGCCCTCGAAGCGGAGGAGATTTTTGGCCAGATCGTCGATCAGATAATCGGCGCGCAGAATGGATTTGTTGCCGCAGAAGACGTAATTGCTGGGCGGGATGAAGGAGAAGTGGCGCTGCAGCCAGCGGTATTTGGGGCCGAGCGAGTTGGGCACGCTCATGGCCTGCGTCGCGATGAAGATTTCAAAGCGCTGGGAGAGTTGCTCAAGCACCTCTTGCGAACCGGGAATCACGGCCAGATCCTCGAAGAAATCCTCGGCGTCGAGAAAGGCGCGGAGCTGCTGCTGGCGGTCGAGCGGCGTAACCTCCCACAGGCCCTTGCCGGCCAGATCCTGCGGGGTCACATCCTCGTCGAAGGTCTGGTTGTAGCGGCGGATGTGCTCGGCGAGGGTGTCCGCCATCACCTCATCCATATCGACGCAGATGCGCTGCACGGCTTGCTCCCAAGGCGTAGATCGCCTAGAAAAAGGGTAGCAGCCGGGGGGTGGGTGGCTCCAGTGGGCAGAGAGGTTCGTTGTTTCCCATGTCCAACACGGTTGAACTGCGCCAGAACCGGCACACCGGGCTTCTCAGATTACGTCTTTCAATTTGAGTTTGATACGCAGAGTTGAGCCATGTGCATCGCAATATCTTCCAAAAAATAGAATCGCGGGTCTCAAATCTTCAAGTGATTGAGATGCTCCTCGATGCGCTGAAAGCTCAATGTCCAGGGAATCTGCTAGTCCTCTTCAGGAACTTTGGCTTTGCGCTTGGACTTGGGCTTGGTCGCGGCGGGCTTGGCGGGCGCGGGTGCCATCGACGGGTCCCAGTAGAGCAGGCGGAAGCAACTGTCGCAGGTGAGCAGCTCGCCTTCGCGCAACTGGTTCCAGACCTGCGGACGGACGCCCATGCGGCAGCCGGTGCACTGCTGATTCTCAGCGCGCGCGAGTCCGGTGCCGCGCGAGCCGCAGAGGCGGTCGAAGCGGGTGAGCACATCGGGCTCGATGAGCGGGCGCAGCGCCTCGCGCCGGGCGTTCATGGCGGCCAACTCGTGGGCGTACTCGGCGTGGCGGGAGGCGACGCCGGCACGGACGGTTTCCAGCGTTGCGGCCAGCCGCTCGACCTCTGCGCGGGCGGCGGCGAGCGCCGTTTCCAGGGCCTCAGTGCGCTCCAGACTGGCGAACTCCTCTTCCTCCAGGCGCGCTGCCTCGGCCTCGGCAAAGCTGAGTTCATGCTCGACGGCGGCGGCCTGCTCAGGGGTCTTGATGGAATCCTGCTGGCTGCGATAACGCGCGGCCTTCTGGCGATGCGCGGCGATCTCGCGATCGAGGCGCGTGCGCAGAGCCTCCTCGCTGCGAAGAGCATCGGAGGCATTGGCTGCCTTGCTCTCGGCAACTGCCAGCGCAGCCTCGGCCTGGGCAACCTCGGCCGGCAAGGCGCGCGCGGCGATCATGAGGCGCGTGCGCTCCAACTCGACCGCTTGCAGCTTTACGAGATTTTCTATCTGCGCTTGCATCCGTGTAATGAAGTCTACGGCATCGACCGGCGATTGATGAAATCGGGGATGGGAATAGGGGATAGAAATGTTTCGCGGATGGGATTGGCGTTCATGCTTATTCCGACGACCGACAATCCCGAAGCAGGCCGATTATCCGGTCACCGGAGACAAGGACCTGCGGGCGCTGGCGGAAAGATATTCGATTGTGACCCCGGCGGAGTTTTGGCTGCGGCATGGGGGTTGATGGGGCTGGGTTCAGTTGCCTACTGCATAGAGTTTGCCGTCGACACTGCCGAAGTAGACACTTCCATCCTGCACCGCCGGAGAAGAGAGGATGGATCCCATCGAGAATATCTTGACGCGCAGATTGACAATTGTGTCGTCCAAGGTGTCGCCGGTCCAGATTCCATCCGCTTTCAGCCCTCCATCCGGGTCAAGGGAACGCGGCCCGTTGGCTGTGTAGCCTGGCGTGGCAAAGACATCGGCATAGGCGCGCTTTTTGAGATCCACATCGTGCAGCCGGCCATCGAAGGCGCCGAAATAGGCATGGGATCCAGCAATTGCCGGTGATGAAAAGGCATAGATATTGGTCGGAAGCCAATAGAGTACTTTGCCGGAATCCGCATCGAGGGCCTGGAAGCGATGACTGTCGGAGGTGGTGTAGTAGACCACCCCATCGGCAACGGCAGGCGAGGAGATTACCCAAGACCCATCATTCGCCACCTTCCATTTCAGGTTGCCGGTCCTGGCATCGAGCGCATAGAAATTTGCATCTCTGCATCCGAAGTACACGGTTCCGTTGGCCACGGCTGCCGAGCCTGGGATGCCGGCCATCAAATGCGTCTTGGGATCATCGCCGGTCTTGAACCTCCACAGCAACGCGCCGGTCTCGGCATTCAGCGCATAAAAATAGGTATCCGAACTCCCCGCATAGACGATCCCGCCGGAGACGGCAGGCGAGCTATGCACAACGTCTCCCGTCTTGTAACTCCAGCGCAGTGTTCCGGCAAGGGCATCAACGGCATAGATATATCCATCTCCGCATCCGAAGTAAACCACGCCGCCCGCAACGGTGGGAGAAGAAAGATAAAAGTCCCAAGGGTCCGGCATCATCTCGGCAGAGGGAAGCGCGCCCAGATTCCCGGCCGCGACAAATCGATGCTCGCCTCGTGTTGCAAAAGTCCACCGCTGCCTGCCGGTCGCCTTGTCCACGGCATAGAGGCTGCCGTCCAGACTGACCACATAGACGGAGTCGCCGGCAACCGCCGGAGAAGAGTTCACGTCGCCGTGCGCATCGAACCTCCAGCGGAGTTTTCCAGTCGCGGCATCGACGGCATAAAGGCCACCATCCGCGCTGCCGGCATAGACCACGCCGTTGTCCACGGCGGGTGAGGAAACAATCGCGCCATCGGTGGGAAAGGTCCACTTCAGCGCTAGCCCCTTCGGCGCTAGCGAAACGTAGACTCCCAGGTGAGCCGGTCCGCCGCGAAAGATCGGCTGGCTTTCCTGTGCAGCCGATACCGCGGAGCAAAGACAAAGTGTCATAACAACTTCAAACCGTTTCATCCGAATCTCCTCTTTCGACAAACGCCGATTCACAAGTCAGCGATCTCTGGAAACCTCATTCAAACGGCCTGCCGGATGAAACCGGCAGGCCGTTTTACTGGCTGGGTGACTGGCTGACTACTGCACAGCGATCTCGGCGGTGAGCGGGGTGTTCTCGCTGGAGTCGCCGAGGCGCAGGACGAACTTGCCGGGATCGATGGCCCAGTTGTGCGTCTTCTCGCTCCAGTAACTGAAGGCGCGGGCGTCGAGCGAGAGCGTCACGTGTTTGGTTTCGCCGGGCGCGAGGCGCAGCTTCTCGAAGCCCTTGAGCTCGCGCTCGGGGCGGCTGACGGTGGCCGATGGATCGGATACATATAACTGGGCGACCTCGGCTCCGGCGACCGCGCCGGTGTTGGTGACGTCGAAGCTGACGGTGACCGTCGATCCGGCGGCGGCCGTTGCCGGGGCTTGCAGGTTTGCGAAGGCAAAGGTCGTGTAACTCAAACCGTAGCCAAAAGGATAAAGCGGGTGCTTGCCGGTGGTAGTCCAGTAACGATAGCCGACCATCAGCTTGTCCTCGTACTTGATGTGCGGAATGACGTAATCGACGGGCGGCTTGCCGTCCTCAGTGACGTGCAGCGAGGTGTCAGCGCCGGGGATCGGATAGTAATACTTGGCCGACGGATTCTCCTCCCAGCTACGGTCGAAGCTGACGGGCAGCTTGCCTTCGGGGTTGTGCTGGCCGAAGAGGATCTGGGCGAGGGCCGCGCCGCCCTCCTGGCCGGGATACCAGAGATGAACGAAGGCGGGCACCTGGTCGAGCCAGGGGCTGGTCTGGACGGCGCCGCCGGCGGTGAGGGCGACGATGGTGTGCGGGTTGAGGCGGGCGACGGCGGAGATGAGGGCATCCTGTCCCCAGGGCAGCTCGAAGCTGCGGTCATGGCCCTCGCCCTCGGAGACGGCGTCGAAGCCTACGGCGAGAACCACGGCGTCGGCCTTGGCGACGATCTGGAGGGCATCGGCGGAGATAAGCTCGGGCAGGTAGGCGATGCCGAGGTTGAGGCGGTTGCCGTAGGTGGGCAGATAGTCGGCGGTGATGGCGACGCTCTGGCCCTGGGTGAGATCGAGCACGGCCGATTGGGGGACCTGACCCTCGGCGGAGAGGCAGTCGGCGAGCAGCTTGCCGTCGGCCATCAACTTGTAAGCGCCGCCGCTCCAGCCGCTGGCATAGGCGACGAGCAGATACTTGCCGGCCTTGGCCGCCTTGAAGCCGGCGGTAAAGCGCAGGCTGCGCTGCCCGGCATTCTGGATAGGAAAGGCATCGTCTGCGGTGATCTTTGGCTGAGAGCCAATCTCCGGCTGGCCGGTGAAATCGCGGCGGGGATAGGCGGCAACCTTGATCGGGCCTTGCCAGACGGTGTTTTTGTAGATGTCGGTGATCTCCGGCAGGCCGCGGCTGTAGAGGACATTCACTTGGGAGCCGGCGAGGTTGGCGATGCCGGTGAGGATGCTGACGGGCTGGAAGGCCTGCGCCGTGCTGGAGCCACCGCCGCCGGGGACCGCGGGATATGCGTCGGGGCCGATGACGGCGATGGTCTTGATTTTGGCCGGATCGAGAGGCAGCAGATGGCCATCGTTCTTGAGCAGGGTGATGCTCTTGAGCGCGCCATCGAGAGCCACGGCGCGGCCGGAGAGCGAGTAAAGCGGAGCGGAGAGATCGAGCTGCGGACGGTCAAGGAAGCCGTAGCGGAGGGCCGTGCGCAAGAGGCGCAGCACCTTGTCGTCTAGGGTGGACTCCTTCACTGTTCCGGCCTTGACGGCAGCAGTCAGGGTGGTCGCGTCCATGAAGCGGGCATTGGGCATCTCGAGGTCGAGGCCGTTATTGGCCGCGCCGACGCCGTCGTAGGTCGAGTCCCAATCGGACATGAGAATGCCCTGGAAGGCCCAGTCGCCCTTGAGCACCTTCAGGTTCAGGTAGGCGTTCTGGGTGGCGTGGGAGCCGTTGAGCAGATTGTAGGAGTTCATCACAGCGTCCACATGAGCCTGAGTGACGGCGGCCTCGAAGCTGGGCAGATAGATCTCGCGCATGGTGCGCTCGTCCACCTGGACATCGACGTTGTGGCGGTTGTACTCCTGATCGTTGAGGGCGAAGTGCTTGACGGTGGCGACGACGCCCTGGGATTGGACGCCCTGGATATAAGGAACGACGATGGCGGAGTTGAGGTAGGGGTCCTCGGAAAGATACTCGAAGTTGCGTCCGCCGATGGGCGAGCGGGCGATGTTGACGCCGGGGCCGAGCAGGAAGTTGACGCCGCGAGCGCGGGCGTCGCGCCCCAGGCTCTGACCGAGCGAGCGGGCGAAGTCTTTATCCCATGTGGCGGCCAGGGCGACGCCACCGGCATAGGCGGTGGTCGGACCCCAGGTGCGCACGCCGACCGAGGCGTCGGACATCTTGAGGCGGGGCAGTCCGATGGAGGGTTCGGCATAGGTGTACATCCACTCGACGCCGCCCAGAAGCTGGATCTTCTCTTGCAGGGTGAGCTTGGCGAGCATGGCCTGGGCCTGGGCCTCGATGGCCGGGGAATCCGGCACGGGGGCCTGGGCGCGGGCGGTGAGGGCGCTTGAGCCGGTGAGCAAGGCAAAAATCAGCAGAAAAGAGAGGCGGGCGGCGGTGAAGTTGAGGTTTTTCATGACAGGGAAAGCCTACCTCATCCAGCGGCAGGCTGCACGTACTTTGTTACGAAGCGGTATCTGGGTGTGACCAGAGTCACAGCACGGGGTGAATGGTGTCACTGCCCAAGCATCTTGTGGAAGCGCAGACTCTGTATCCTATAGGCGAGAAAGCAGGGGGCGCGGTGCGGCGCGCCAGGAGGCGGCATGAGTTTTACGAGCGGTTTGAAGACAATCGTGGTGGCCACCGAGCTGGAAGGACGCTCGGAGGCAGCTTTGGAGTATGCACGCAAGCTGGCCGCGGCCTATGGCGCGCGGATTGTGCTGGCCCACGGCATCGATCCGGTGGAGTATGCCGCGGTGGCGGCGCTGCCGGAGGGTGTACGGCACAAGCTGGACGAGACGGCGCGTACGGTGCTGGACAAATTGTCCGCCGAGCTGCTGCGCGAGGGCATACCCAGCCACTCGGAGCTGCGCCAGGGCGCGGTGGCCGGGATGCTGCTTGATGTGGCGCGGCAGTACGATGCGGGACTGATTGTGATTGGCACCAAGGGCATGGAGGGCGCAGGAGCGGTGATCGTGGGCAGCATCGCCGAACAGCTGGTGCGCCTGGCGCCCTGCCCTGTGCTAGCGGTGGCGGCGGATTGGAATGCGGGCGCCTTTCGCCCCACGCCGGGCGGGCCGGTGATGCTGGCGGTCGAGCGCAACGAAGCGGCGGCGGCAGCGGTGGGCACGGCGGCCTCGCTGGCCAAGGTCTTCGAGCGGCCGTTGCTGCTGCTGCACGCCCGTCCGGTCACGGCCGCGGCGGAGCCGGACCCCTGCGCGCCGACGCTGGAGGAGTTTGGCCTGGAACCGAGCAAGGAGTTTCCGGTGCGCTGTATTGTGAAGCTCGGCGAAGCGGCGGACGCCGTGGCCGAGGCGATCGCCGAGAACCATCCCTGTATTTTGGTGGTTGGAGTGAAGCGGCAGAGCGGCTCGGCGGGCCCTCATGGCACGGCCTTTGCGCTGCTGGCGCGCTCGCGCGTGCCGGTGCTGTGCGTGCCGCCAGAGGAATAAATCTGCGATGAATGGAGACAGTAATGGATCAGTTTGGACGAAATTTTCCCTCGGGGGCTGAAGCCCCGGTGAAATTGCGGGCTTTATGTACGGGCTGAAGCCCGTACCCTTCAACCAAGGCCCAAAATTCAAGCTGACCCACTCCTCATAGGCAACCAAACGTGGCATAGAAAGTTGAACGTATGCAACGAGAGTCAAGTTCGAGACGGTTGAAAGCGGTCAGGGCGCATCCCGTGGCCGAGCTGCTGGAGTGCCCCACGGCCATCGGCCTGCTGCTGAATGGCGCGGCCAGGAACATCCATTGCACTGCCGGGGAGGTTGTCTTCCGCCAGATGGAGCCGAGCCGCGGACTCTACCTGGTGATCTCAGGGCGCTTTGAGCGCCAGGCTGACCGGCTGCAGACGAAGTTGACTTTGGCGACGGCGCGCCCCGGCGACCTGGTGGAGCTGGCGGCGGCGCTGGGCGACGGGCGGCACACGTATACCTTGACGGCGCAGACGGCAGGATCGCTGCTGCTGCTGCCCAATCAGGCTCTGCAAGAGGCATGGAAAGGCTATCTGCCGCTGCGGATGCGGCTGCTGGAGGAGTTGGCGCGCGAGGTCTCGCGCGCATACTACAGCTGCGCGCTGGGCCGCGCGGTGCGCTCAAGGCAGGGCAGTTCGGCTGCCTGAGCGGAGCGAATCTTTCGCGTCGAACGGTCTTGACGCCGGGTTTGTTGACCGACCTGGCGGAGATTGAAGGAAATCCCTGCCTGCGAAGCCTCCAAGTACGATATACTCAGGTTGCACAGCAGCGAGCCCATGGCTACTTTTCATCCCCATCACCCCCCGGAAGATTGTTTGAACTGTGAACATCGGCATTTGCGGATGTTCTGCAATCTGACCCCCGAAGCGCTCACCGATTACGACGGAATCGGCATCATGATGAGCCATGCCCGCGGGGCCAAGCTGTTTTCTGAAGGCGATCCGGCGCGCAACGTCTTTGTTATCTGTTATGGACAGGTGAAGATCTCCTCGACCTCGCGCGATGGCAAGACGATGATCCTCAAGATTGCCGGCCCCGGCGATGTGATGGGATTGAGCGCAGTGCTGGCCAACGTTCCTCACGAGGTGACGGCCGAGGCGATCGAGCCCTGCCAGGTAAAGACCGTCCGCAAGCAGGAGTTCGTCGACTTCCTGGGCCGCCACGGCATTGCCAGCATGCACGCGGCGCAGTCGCTCTCGGGCGAGTACCTGACGGTCTTCCACGACGCCAAACGGCTGGCACTGTCCGGCTCGGCCGCCGGACGCCTCGCGCGTCTTTTGCTGGATTGGGGGCGCAACGCCGCCAGCGGCAAAAGCGAGCTGCGCTTTACCATGGCCCTGACGCACGAGGAGATCGCCAACATGGCCGGCACCTCGCGCGAGACGGTGACGCGGCTGCTGAACCAGTTCCGCCGCGACCAGTGGATCACGATCAAAGGCTCCAGCCTGACGATCACCAAGCCGGATCAGTTGGAAAAGCTGACGGCGTAAGTTTTCCTCCCTGAGATCATACGAGTCCAACTACGAGCGAGGCCTCGGTGGTGGAGCGCGCCTTCGTGAGCCGTTTCTAATGACCGGAGGAATTGCATTTGCCCGCCCCCTCGATTAACGAATTCTGAGATTTACCCGATAAGATGAGCAGCAACTCAGAAACGGAGCGGTTGCTCCGCGGGGAGGACACGCATGAGGGCTCAGGTGGATGAACAGTGCGTGATCAAGGCCAACTCTCAGTTCTGGGAGCAGATGCTGGCGATGATTCTCGATCCGGTGCCGGCGAATGGGGAGTTTTGCGTGGGCCCGAGGCACGTACTGGGCAGCGTGCAACTGGGCGGTGTGTGGAAGGGGCGGATCGAGGTGCGGATGACCGAGGCGCTGGCCTACCAGGCGACGGCGGCGATGATGATGCAGCCGCTGGAGACGGTCCTCGAGGCCGACGCGCTGGACGCAACCAAGGAGATCGCCAACATGATCGCCGGGACGATCAAGTCTTCCTTGCCCCGGCCCTGTACGATGACCGTGCCGGAGTCGGCGGTGGAGGCCGAAGGCTATTGCAGCCCGGCGCAGACCTGCGACACGCTGGCCGTGGCCTTCCGCCATGAATCGGGCAACCTGATGGTGCGGGTGTGGGAGGAAGAGTGCGAGTGACAGCAGGGACTGAGGGACTAAGGCCGATCGACTGAGTAAACAGCTAGGATGCGATATGGACCGGGCTCGCACTTTACGAATTTTCCAGCACTGAGGTTTGCTTCAGCCTCTTCAAACGTATCGAACAGACAATGGGAATTTGTTGGCAATTCGTCGGCCAATCCGTTGCAGGAGATTGGGGAACACTCCGGTGACCTGCCAACCGAGAAAGTTACCACGTCGAACCCTTCCAGCTTTTTCTGCACTGGCTGGATAATGTTGACTGGAATTGATATTTCTGGAGTAAAAGTCTGCCATATCTCGCCGGTAAATTCCATCTCATGCTCTTCGTAGTAAAACAACATCACTTCTTGAAGGTCGATGGAATTCTCTTGTGCGATGGCTTGGATAATTCCAGGCGAATCGAAGAAGTAATAACCATTGTGTTTCCAGAGCGGGATGTAATCATTGAGGAAAAACTCTGAACAGCACGCGCTAACAGAGAAGATATCAACAACACTCGACGCTTTGAGCCACTCCGGCTTGTCGCAGATACGTTTTGCCATGTAGCCAACAGGAATCATCTCAATCGCTTTCTGTGTTGATGCTGCCTTCTATTCCCTTAGTCCCTCAGTCCCTGCTCTAACGGCTCCAGCGTCAGTCGCGCCGTGAGCACTACCAGCGCGGCCCAGAGCGAGTCGGCGGCGAGCAGATGGGCTACCTGGACCCAGAGCGGGGCCAGCAGGATCACATCCAGCAGGCCGAGGGTGTAGACGGCGGCGAGCAGAAGAAGAATCAAGGCGGAGAGGCCGCGATTGTCCCACGCGGTGCGGCGGCGCGCGGCGCGCACCAGAAACCAGATGAGCAGGAAGCTCGAGGCAAAGGCGATGCCGGGATGAGTCCAGCGCCAGCGGACGAGCCAACTGCTGGCCGAAGAAAAATCCAGCGCCAGCGCCATGCCGAGCGAACTCGCCGGGAAGAGCGTGTCGCCGAGAGCGGCCAAGGAGCCGGTGACGCCGACGGCCATTACAACGACGACAGTAGCCACGGCGCTGAAGGGCGTGGTGAAGCGGACCGTGCTACGCAGATAGCCGCGTGTGCGGCCGAGCAGGTGAGCGGTTAGCGTGAGCGCGGCCACGAGCAGCAGCGTGTTGGCCAGGTGCAGCGCGAGGAAGGCGGGGCGCATCGGCGAACTGCTCTGCGCCGTGTAGCCCAGCTTGACGAGCAGCGCACCGAGCAGCGCCTCGATCAGCGTGAAGGCGACGGAAGCGATGGCCGCCGCCCGCGCCAGATGACCGCGCACCGTGCCGGCGAAGGTCCACGCCAGCAGGCCGACGACGGCAAAGAACGTGAGGCCGCTGGTGAGGCGGTGCGCATATTCGATGATCGTCTCGACGCTGGGCGAGTGTTGGAGGACGGTGCCGTTGCAGAGCGGCCAATGGCCTCCGCAGCCGGCGCCGGAGCCGGTGGCGCGGACCAGAGTGCCCCAGAGGATGACGGCGATGAAGTAGCAGAGCACGCCCCAGGCAAAGCGGCGCAGGGCGGGCGTGGGCAGTGTTGAAGCGGGGATGGATGCGGCGGTTGCGGACATAAAAGAGGGCTCCAGAGGGAACAGAACAGTGTAGAACAGTTGGCTACCCGACGGAGCGGATTGACATCGATTTAAGTCAAGCAGACAGCGAGACAACTGCGGGCGGCTGCTATGATGAATCCCAGATTCTTATGATGTATTATGCAATGCCTTCGTGGGCTAAGCCGCTCCGCGCTCTCCTTACCAGGAAGCGGTTTACACTCCATTCAACTGCACGATGGGCATCCTTTTAGCGGTGCTGCTGCTGGCCGATATCGTGCTTGCAAGAGCCATGCATTTGAGCGGATGGTCGGTGTTTTTTGATATTTGGTTTGGAGTTCTGCTGCTTTTCATCTGCTGGTTTTTCTGCCTTCTGCGCCCGCTGCCGCGCCTGATCGATTCAGTCGAATTGAGCATCTGGGCCGTGCTTCTCAACAATGTTTTATCGGCTCTGATCCTGATTGCGGGCAGAAGTCCTCGCCCGCTGGTGGATCGGGAGTTGTGCATGATTGACGGGAAGATGCATTTTTCAACGGCATTCTTTGTTCATCTTGCAGCTCATTCGCTCGCGGCACAGATCGTTTCCGTTCTTTCGTATCCGGCAATTTATCCATTGGTGCTGGTTGCGCTTCTGGCGCTGCCCTTCTTTGGATACACCCATGCCGCCCGCCGCTTTGTATTGGGAACAACCGTGTCCGTGATGCTGACAGCGGCTCTGTTCGCGCTCTGGCCGGCGGCTGGTCCGTGGGTCACCGAGAATATCGCGCCAACCAAGGAACAGATCGACATCACGGCTTATCTGATCCACCTGAAGTCCAATGCGCCGCTTGAAGTGAATCTGCAGGACGCCGCTATCATTTCATTCCCTTCGTTTCATGTGGCGCTGGCCATCCTATCGGCCGTGGCCCTCGGCTCCTTCCGCCGCTTGCGCCTTTGGATGGGTATACTGACCGTATTGGTTTGCCTCTCGACCATCACTACCGGATGGCATTACGGCATCGATGTACTGGGAGGATTGGCCGTGGCGGCGGTATCCATCGCATTGGCTGGACTGCTGAAGGAAGCTCCTTAATCTGCCAGCAGCCGGACCACATGGTTCACGATCATCAAATCCTCGGCCGGCGGAATGACGCGCACGGTGACCGGCGAGTGCGGGCTGGAGATGACGGCCGGGCCACGCACGTTGTTGCGGACGGGGTCGAGGATGATTCCCAACGCGCTCAATCCTGCGCAGATTTCGGCGCGGGCATTGATGTCGTTTTCGCCGATGCCGCCGGTGAAGACCAGCATATCGAGGCCGTCTAACTCTGCTACATAACTGCCGATCCACTTGGCGATGGACCAGGTGAACTTGGCGACAGCGAGTTTTGCCTTGGCGTTGCCCGAGTTGATGGCTTCGCGCAGATCGCGCATATCGTTCGAGAGTTCGCTGACGCCGAGCAGGCCGGCCTTCTTGCTGGCCACGGTCTCCAGTTTGTCAGCGGCTTCGGCGGCGGTGACGCCGGTCTCGGCGATCTTGCGCAGGATGAAGAGCAGCACGCCGGGATCGATGTCGCCCGTCCGCGTGCCGCTGATGATGCCGCCGGTGGGCGTCAGGCCCATCGAAGTATCCAGGCACTCGCCGTTGCGGATCGCGGAGATCGACGCGCCATTGCCAAGATGCGCAACGATCAGCTTCTTCGGCACATGGGGCTGCAATTGATAGACAATCGACTCATAGGAGATTCCATGCGCGCCGTAGCGGCGCACGCCCATCGCCGAATACTCGGCGGGGATGGGCATATGCGTCACCACTTCGGGCATGGTGCGATGAAAGTAGGAGTCCAGGCAGACGAAGTTCGGCACGCCGGGAAAGAGGCGCAGCGACTCGCGCATGATGTAACAGGCGATGGGCGTGTGCAGCGGCGCAAAGGCCGTGTACAGCTCCATCTCGTCAATCAACTCCGGCGTAATGAGCTGGTTCGCCTGCACCGTCGGCCCGCCGCAGACCATGCGATGGCCGATGGCCGCGGGCGCGGGAAAGTCGCCGGAGTGCAGCGCGTCGGCGACGAGTTTGAAGGCCACGGCGCGCGTGGGCAGGGCGGGTGTCTGATCGACGAGCTTCTTGCCCGCTGCGTCCTTGATCCAGAACTTGCCCTGGTCGGTACCGATGCCGTCTACCGCGCCCTCGAAGAGCTTTGTGCGCTGGCCGCCGCCAGCCTCATAGACGGAAAATTTGATCGAAGAAGAACCGCTGTTCAAAACCAGTACGGGCAAAGAAGACATGAATTCAATCCTTTGAAGTTAGGGCTGAGTGAGTCAGCGAGTTAGCGTTGTTTGCAAATCAACAAATTCAGGAAGAAGATTCGATTTACCAAGATTGCATTTGGAACAAAGTGTTTGCAGATTTTCGAGGACTGTTTCGCCGCCCTTGCTCCACGGATCAATATGATCTACATGAAGCTCCACACCCAAAGTGATTGCTGGACTAGCACCACATCCACAGCATTTAAAATTGTCGCGTTGGAGTACACGCCAGCGAAGACGGAGAGATGGATTGCGACCCGTTTTGTGCTTGTTATCTATTCCAATTTTGACTGAATGTTCAGCAAGTTCAACGCTAGTATCGTTGGCATAATCAACGAAGGCTCTCAGAGCCTTTGTCCATGATCGGAACTGACGTTGATAGGGAGTACCAGAGATTTTAGAAGGAGGTAAATACGTCTCGTCTAAACGTGGTTGACGACCGTAATATTGCCAAAGGCCAAGAATGTTCTCGAAAAGTTCTTCAGTAGGATAATCTTGTCTGAGTGAAATCTTTAGGTCAGCACGTTGAAGCGCTTCATTCCATGATCCAAATCTTCGCTGTAGTGTGGTCCTGTTGTATGTTCCATATGATTCGTATTGCTCTCCTGTAACTGTACCTGATACCAACAGCGCAGCTACACGACGCAGGTCAGAAACCAGTTCATCGTCTGAAACCGGAGCACCAGGAACGCGTGATAGCTTGAAAACAGGTTCACTCATCGTATTACTCAGTTAAACAGTTGATTGTGGCTACGCCTCATCATGTGAAATCCCAGGTCCGAAAATCCGGACCTGGGGTACCCAGTGTGAAGGGTACGGGCTTTAGCCCGTATATTCAACACCAATTTTGAGTTTGGCTTTAGCCGCCGAGGGAATGAAAACTTTATTGCTCATTCCCTCAGGGGCTAAAGCCCGGAACAACTACCACATTTGATGTACGGGCTGAAGCCCGTACCCTTCAAGCTGAAGCCCGTACCCTTCAAGCTAAAGCCTGTACCCTTCAACAAATGCCTGTTAACTTGAGATCAGGCTACCCGCCGGAGGCAGTTGGCCGCACCGCAGGTGCCCAGCGCCAATCGCGAATCTCCGGCAGGTCGTCGCCGTTCTCCGCCACGTAGAGCTTGTGCCGTTGAATCGCCTCGGAGTACCACTGCTCGGCGGCGTCGGCCTGGCCGCGAAGCCGCGGCACGCGCTTGATGGCGTCCAGCGCCAACTGGAAGCGGTCGATGTTGTTGAGCACGCACATGTCGAAGGGCGTGGTCGTGGTGCCCTCTTCCTTGTAGCCGCGCACGTGCAGGTTCTCGTGATTATGCCGCCGGTACGTGAGCCGGTGCAGCAGCCACGGGTAGCCGTGGAAGGCAAAGACCACGGGCGTCTTGGGCGGGAAGATGCGGTCGTACTCCTCATCGGCCAGCCCATGCGGATGCTCGCTGGGCGGCTGCAAGGCCATCAGGTCCACCACATTGACGAAGCGAATCTTCAGGTCGGGGGCGAGCGAGCGCAGCAGCACGACGGCGGCCAGCGCCTCCAGTGTGGGCACATCGCCGGAGCAGGCCATCACTACGTCAGGAGAACCCTCATCATTCGAGGCCCACTTCCAGATGCCCAGGCCGACGGTGCAGTGCGCGACGGCCTCATCAATGGTGAGCCACTGCGGCGCGGGCTGCTTGCCGGCGACGATCAGGTTGATGTAATTCTTGCTGCGCAGGCAGTGATCGCCGACCGAGAGCAGCGTGTTGGCGTCGGGCGGAAGATAGACGCGGACGACCTCGGCCTTCTTATTCACCAGATGATCGATGAAGCCGGGGTCCTGGTGCGAGAAGCCGTTGTGGTCCTGCCGCCAGACGAGCGAGCTGAGCAGATAATTCAAGCTCGCGATCGGTTTGCGCCAGGGAATGTGGCGCGTGACCTTGAGCCACTTGGCGTGCTGGTTGGCCATCGAGTCGATGATGTGAATGAAGGCCTCATAGCAGGAGAAGAAGCCGTGGCGTCCGGTGAGCAGATAACCCTCAAGCCAGCCTTGGCACATATGCTCGCTGAGCATCTCGACGACGCGGCCGGTCTGCGAGAGATTCTCATCGACGGCGAGCGTCTCTTCCATCCACTCCTTGCCGGTTCCGGTAATCACGTCCTGGAGGCGATTCGAAGCCGTCTCGTCGGGGCCGAAGACGCGGAAGTTCTTCTGCTCCTTGTTGGCTTCCATGACGCCGTGGAGGAATTGGCCCAGCACGCGCGTGGATTCCACGTCCTTGGCTCCGCGTCCTTCGATCTTGACGGCGAAGTCGCGGAAGGAGGGCATCTTCAACGGCTCGAGCAACAGGCCGCCATTGGCGTGGGCGTTCATGCCCATGCGGCGGCGTCCCTTGGGGGCGATCTCGGCTATCTCCGTGCGGAAGGCGCCCTTCTCGTCGAAGAGTTCATCGGGCTTGTAGCTGCGCATCCAATCTTCCAGCAGGCGCATATGCTCGGGCTTTTCGCGCAGCTCGGAAAACGGAACCTGGTGAGCGCGCCAGGTGCCCTCGACCGGCTTGCCATCGACGAACTTGGGGCCTGTCCATCCCTTGGGCGTGCGCATGATCAGCATCGGCCACGCCGGGCGCTCCAGTGTTTCGCCCTTAGCCGCGGCCTCGCGCGCTGTCTTCTGAATCGCCGCAATGCGGTCGAGCATGGTGTCGAAGACAACCGCCGCCTGCTGATGCATCGTATCGGGATCGTCGCCTTCGAGGGTGAAGGGCTCGTAGCCGTAGCCGCGCATCAGGCTCTCGAGCTCGGCGTGGGGAATGCGCGCCAGCACCGTCGGGTTGGCGATCTTGTAGCCGTTTAAATGCAGAATCGGCAGCACCGCGCCGTCGGTGGCGGGGTTGATGAACTTGTTGCCGTGCCAGCTTGTGGCGAGCGGCCCCGTCTCGGCCTCGCCGTCTCCAACGACACAGGCGACGATCAGGCCGGGATTGTCGAAGGCCGCGCCATAGGCGTGAACAAGGGAGTAGCCCAGCTCGCCGCCCTCGTGGATCGACCCCGGAGTCTCCGGCGCAACGTGGCTGGGAATGCCGTAGGGCCAACTGAATTGGCGGAAAAGGCGCTTGATGCCGTCCTTGTTCTGCTCGATGTGCGGATAGATCTCGGAATACGAGCCTTCGAGGAAGGTGTTGGCGACCAGGCCCGGTCCGCCGTGGCCGGGGCCGATGATGTACATCATGTTCAGATCGCGCTCGCGGATCAGCCGGTTCCAGTGAACGTAGAGGAAGTTGAGGCCCGGCGTTGTGCCCCAGTGTCCGAGCAGGCGCGGCTTCACGTCGTCGAGCGTCAACGGACGCTCCAGCAGCGGGTTGTCCTTCAGGTATATTTGGCCCACGGAGAGATAGTTGGCGGCACGCCAGTAGGCGTTCATCTTGGCCAATTGTTCCGGGCTCAAGGGATTCTTGCTTGCTGCTTCGCTCACAAAGGCACCTCGCAAAGGGGTTTGCGTGACACTATGAGCCTATCAGCCGGGTGTGAACGCGAGGGTGATAAAAGTCACAAGCGGCCGAGAGAGCGCTTCCTCGCGCGGAATGTAGCGCGCATGAATAATTCAGAAATGGGAATTAATTACCGGTTTCATCCTGTAATCCTCATGATTTCTTTATGTGTTTGTAATATATTCATCAGAAGCTGTGGACGATCAGCCGCGATCTGACTTTTCTGCTGCATGCGCCCCGAGCGCAGGCGCGAAACGAGAGGCGGGGAGAATGAACAGTCTGGATTGGTTTGCGCAGATCGTATTGGCCGGCATCTTTCTCTTTGCCGGAGTTGGCAAGATTCTGATCTTTCAAGGCAATACCCGCGCGGGATTGACGGGGTTGAGCCGCAGGACTCTCGGCCTGACGCGCGGTACGGTCTACGCAATCGCGCTGGTGGAGATCAGCGGGGCGCTCGTCCTGCTTCAGCCGCTGCATTTCTGGCGCTCGCTGGATATTCAACTAGTGGCGGCAACGGGACTGGCGCTGCTGGCGCTGGGCGCAAGCATCTATCACCTGCGGCGCAAAGAGTTTGCCGAGCCGGTGATCGCTCTGTTTCTGCTGGCGCTGCTGGTGATGGTGGGCCACGCATAAATCAAGCCCGGCTGCATCGTCCGGCTCCGCGAGAGCGGTCCTCAGTCTACGTCAAATTCGTAGAGGCTGACGCTGACTGGCGGAATCAGAATGCTATCCGGAAGCCCATTCTGCGCGCTCTCGACGATCTTGACGGCGGGCTCCTTGCCCGCCTCGTTGGTCGCGCTCAGGCTGGGCGGCGCGATTCTGTAGAGCCTGCCCTGATCGCCGAGCTTGACCCCGCCGATCTTCGGCGAAAAGCTCTGGCCCTCTTCCGTGGGATTGACCACGGAAAGCAGAATTTTTTTGCGGTCGGCTGAGAAGGCCGCCAGAATATCCAGCGGATAAGTCGGGCTGCCGGTGGGCTTGAGGCCGCGATCGACAAAGGCCGTGCCGGGGACCAACTGTTGGGGCGAATCGCCGTTGACGGCAATGGGCAGCGCGTTGAGGAAGTGCGTCTGCAGGAGCTTCATCACCACGCCCTCGGCGGCCATGCCCGCGGCCTCGCCGTCGGCTCCGGTCAGCAGGCGAAGCCCGCCCGTCGCGCAACTGGCTTCGACCATCTCGGAGTGGCGAAAGATTTCATGCAGGCAGAGCGCGTAGGAGAGCGGCACCAGCATTCCCGCTTGGCGCATGAAGCCTGCGGTGTCGCTGGGTGAAGCCGAGCGGAGGCGATTGCCCCACTCATCGAATATGAATTTTATGCCTTTGTCCTTCAGTGACGGCATCTTCTCGACGTACTTGTCCCAGGCTTCGAAGGCCTCGCCGATGCGGTTGGCCAGTCGCCGCGCACGGAATTGCAGCGGATCATGCACGTCGACAAAGAGCTGCTTCTCCGCATCGAAGGCCAGATCGGGATAGGCATAAGTGTGCTCGGAGAGAAAATCGATGGCGCCAGGGCATTTCTCCAGCAGCCATCCATCCCAGTCGTTCTGTGAGCCGAACTCGTAGGGGAGCTTGTCGCGCATCGGCGCCTCCCAGGGATCGGGAAAGAAGTTGTTGCGCTTCTCCGCGCCGCCAATCGACTTCTCGCAGACACTGGCGCCGGAGACGGTCACCTTGATCTTCGGGTCAACCTTGCGCATCGCCTCGACGATGAAGTTGTGCTTCACCCAATACTGATCGAGGGCCATGTAACCGATCTGCCAGTCGCCGTACATCTCGTTGCCAATGGTCCAGAGGCGTACGTTGAAGGGTTCCGGTGAACCGTTCTCCGCGCGCAGCTTGCCCATGCGCGTCGCGAGGGAGCCGTTGCAGTACTCGACCTCTTCGGCCGCCTCGCGCGCCGAGCCGAAGCCGCTGTCGATCGCCAGATCGGGCTCGGCTCCCACAAGGCGGCAGAGGGCGATGAACTCATGCAAGCCGACATCGTTCGATTCGATGCGATCGGACCACATCACCTGCGGCCGCGGCGGACGCTTGTCCCTGTCGCCCAATCCGTCGCGCCAGTCGTAGGCCGATACAAAGTTGCCGCCCGGCCACTTGAACATCTTGAAGCCTGCTTCCTTGAAGAGCCGGATCATCCCGGCATGAAATCCCTGCACGTTGTCGGCGGGCATCAGCGAAACAGCGCCGACGAGAAAGCTGCCGCTGCCCGAGCCGAGAATCTCCAGCCGCGCATTCTCGGTTGCGGCCGCGGCGGTAAACTTCAACGGGAACTTCCGGTACTCATGCGTGAGTGGCGGGATGGCGATGGATTGCGAGTCGTTCGCACCCGCACCCCAGACCAGCCGGACGACGACGCGCGCGCCGGGATCGCCGGCCAGATAGACGCGTCCTTCGTAGCTCTTGCCCTGGCCCGGGCGCAACTTGGATTGCTGAATGCCGCGGGGCTCCGAACCCGCCAACTGGATGCGCGGGCTGTGCTTGCCGACAAAGGGCCGCTCGGTGTCCATGGTGACCGTTCCCGCCGGCCCCACCGGCTTGAAGGGCACGCCCATGAAGCGGCTGAAGAAGGAGGGCGCCGCGGGCGGAGCGGCATCGGTCACAGGGTTGGCGAACTTCCGGTCGGTGAGCATCTCGGCCCAGACCTGGGTCGTCGCCGGCTCCATGTAACCGCCGAAGATGAGCGGATTGATGGGTGCGCCGATCCTGGTCGCATCGATGATGGCCTGGATACTGCCGCCCGTAGCGGCGAAGGCCGTTACGCCGTGTTGTAAAAGCGCGGCGCTGGCTGCAGAAGCCGCTAAAAATTCGCGTCGATTCATCGCCATCTTCTCGTCTCCTCTTCCGGCAATTACTCCCTGCTCTTCTTTTTTACCTCAATGCTGAGCCGTTTGATCTTCTGGTTGAGTGTGGAGAGGGGAATATGGAACTGCTCGGCGGCGTCGGTCTGGTTGCCGTTGCAGCGCTCCAGCTTCTCGATGATGATACGCCGCTCGATGTCTTCCAGGATGTCGAAGAGCGTGGCGTTGGGATTGTTCTGCAGGAGCGCATCCTGGAAGCTGCGTCCGGTGATGTGTCCGGGCAGCAGGTCGGAGCTGATGATGGGCCCGGAGGAGAGCACGACACCGCGCTCGATGCAGTTTTCCAGCTCGCGCACATTGCCCGGCCACTCGTAATCGACCAGCGCGCGCAGCGCATCGGGCGAGAGCTTGCGCGGCTCGAAGCCGTTCTCGCTGGCATAGTAGTCGAGAAAGTGCTGCGCCAGCAGGGGAATATCCTCGCGCCGGGAGCGCAGCGGAGGCAGATCGACGGTGATCACATTCAGGCGATAAAAGAGATCCTCGCGGAAGCGGCCCTCGCGCACCTCCTTGCGCAGATCGACGTTGGTGGCGGCCAGAATGCGCACGTCCACCTGAATCTCCTGCACGCCGCCCAGATGCATGAAGCGCTTGTCCTGCAGCACGCGCAGAATCTTGGCCTGCGTATCCATGCCCATGGTGACGATCTCATCCAGAAAAAGCGTGCCGCCGTTGGCGATCTCGAAGAGGCCTTTCTTGGAGGCGACGGCCGAGGTGAAGGCTCCCTTGACGTGGCCGAAGAGCGTGGATTCGAGCAGCTCCGAGGGCATGGCGCCGGTGTTGACCGGGACAAAGGGCTTGTCTTTGCGCGGCGAGTTGGCGTGGATGGCCTTGGCGATCAGCTCCTTGCCGGTGCCGCTTTCTCCTTGAATCAGGATCGTGGAACGGCTGGGCGCAACCTGCGTCACCAGGTCGAAGACCTTCAGCATCGACTCGCTCTTGCCCACAATGTTGGTGAAGTTGTAGCGCTGCTTGAGGGTGCGCTTGAGCTGTATATTTTCCTCTTCGGCGCGGCGGCGGGCGACGGCGGAGCGGATGTCGGCCAGCAGCTTCTCATTGTCCCAGGGCTTCTGGACGAAGTTCTCCGCACCGGCGCGGATGGCCTCGACCACATTGTCCACCGAGCCGTAGGCGGTGATCATGATGACGGGCAGCTCGGGATGGCGCAGCTTGATCTGCGGCAGCAGCTCGAGGCCGCTTTGGCCGGGCAGCGCCAGATCCAGCAGCAGCAGATCGAAGCTGGCGGCATCGAGCGTGCGCAATCCCTCTTCGCCGTCGACGGCCATGGTGATCGCGTAGCCCTCGAGCGTGAGCAACGTCTCCAGCGACTCGCGGATGGAGGCTTCGTCGTCGATGACCAGAATGCGGGCCAATGCGCCCATGACGGATTCGCCGGCATTCGCGGAGCTATTGAAGGAAACTTCTACCTCAGCCATGATTGCCATTCCTCAACAAGGGAAACTCGAGATGAAAGGTTGTGCCGGCGCCGATCTCGCTCTCGACGTGAATCTTGCCGGCGTGCTCCTGAATAATTCCATACGAGACGGAGAGGCCCAGGCCGGTGCCGCGGCGGTCGCCGGCCTTGGGCGTGGTCTTGGTGGTAAAGAAGGGATCGTAGATGCGCTTCAGATTCTCCGGCGCAATGCCGGAGCCTGAGTCGGAGATCAGCGCGGCCACATAGTTGTCGTGACCGTCGCCGGGTGAGACAATCTCCGTTGCCACACGCAGCCTGCCGCCGCCCGGCATCGCCTCCTTGGCGTTCAGCAGAAGATTCAAGAAGACCTGCTGCAATTTTCCGGGGTTGCCGTAGATCGAAGGCAGTTGCTCGGCCAGCTCCAGATCAACATTCACCTGCGCGGTCTTGAACTGATGTTCGAGCAGCGAGAGGGTATCGCGAATCACCTGGTTGAGATGGGTCTCGCGAAACTCGGTCGTCGAGGTGCGGGAGAAATTCAGCAGGCCGTTGGCGATCTCGGCGGCGCGGAAGCTCTGCTGGACGATCTTGTCCAGCACCGGGCCGAGGCGCTCATCGCCCTTCAATTGCTTGCCGAGCATCTGCGCATACGAACTAATGACGGCCAGCGGTGTGTTGATCTCGTGGGCCACGCCGGCGGCGAGCAAGCCGATCGAGCTGAGCTTGTCGGCCTGCGCCAGTTGCGTCTCCAGGGAGATGCGCTCCGTGATGTCGTCCACCAGCACGATGCGCCCCACGGGGACAAAATCACGCGAGAGCAGCGGAGCGACGGCGATGTTGGCCGTGCGCTGCTCGCCGGCCCGCGTGGAGAGGCGGAATTTGTAGAGGTGATGGACGCCCTGCTCGTTGCGGAAGCTGCCCAGAGCCTCGATGAACTCTTGCGGGAAGACGGAGCCGAGCTCCTGGCCGATGGCCTCGGCGCGGCTCAGCGCGTACATCGCCTCCATCTGTGCATTCCAGCTCTCGATGCGGTCGTTCAGATCGACGGCCAGGATGCCGACGTTGATCGACTCGACGATGTTTTCGTTGAACTCCTTGAGCCGCTCGAATTCGCCGATCTTGGTCTCCAGGCGCGCATAGAGGCTGGCGTTCTGCAGCGCGATGCCAATATAACTGGCGAGCGATTCGAGTAGTTCCACATCTTCGCTGGAGAGAAAGTCGCCGCCCAGCGTGCGTCCCAGGCCGATCACGGCGATGGTGCGCGTGGCCTCCGGCTGGCCTTCGCCGCTCTTCGACTGCCCTTGGGCGACGCGGCAAGGCAGATAGTAGTTCAGGTCGAGCAGCGCGGCCGTCCGCTGCTTCTCCCGGGGCAGATGCAGCGCCGCCTGCGCGTTCTCCAAAAAGATATGCGAGTGGTCCGGAGCGTGGTCGAAGTCGAGAAAGCCCAGATCCAGCGCACCCCAGCCCGTCTGGCTCTGCGCGCTGAGCGCCTCGGCCGTCAGACCATGCGAGGCGGCCAGGCGCAGTTGGCCCGACTCCTGCGCCATGAAGACGGCAACCCTGGCCACCAGCAGCGTGCTCGGCAACTGATGGACGATGGATTCAAGCAGCGCGTCCAGGTCGGTCTCCGAATTCAAGCCGCGGCCAAACTCGACCAGCGCCTTGCGGTAGTCGTAGCGCTGGCGGTCGAAGATGCGATCCACCCAGCTTTGAATGCGGCGCTTGAGGGGCTCGAAGGAGGCGGCCACCAGCACAATGGCGATGCCCTCGCCCCATTCGCGGACCGACTCAGGCAGGCGGTAGTGGGCCAGGGCAGCCGCGCCGGCGATGGCGCCGAAGTAGCCTCCCAGGATCAGGCCCGTGGCCAGCGTGTATGCCACGCCGCGCTTGAAGATCAGGTCCGTGTCCATCAGCCGGTAGCGCACGATCGCCCAACTGAAGGTCAGCGGCAGAATGACGATGGAAAATCCCGCCAGGTCGGTGAACAGTCGCGGCAATGGCTGATCGAAGAGGAAGAAGATCGCATAGAGCGTGAACGGCCCCACGGCCAGCCACGCGCCGCGATAGAGCCACTTCAACTGCTGGCGCAGCAGGGGCGTGCTGGCCCGGCGATAGCTGAGCAGAAAAAGACAGGCGGCAAAGACGTAAAAGAAGGCGTCGTAGGCGGTGGCGGCCTGCTCGAGTTTGTGCTTCAGCAGCCCCGTAGCCTGCCAGAAGTTGATCGCATAGATCCACAATCCCAGCAGCGCCACGCCCGGCGCATAGATGAGTGGCAGCAGGATGCGGCGGCTGAGCTTCCGGAGACGCTCCTCGGGAAAGCTGAGGGCAAAGTGAAGAAAGAGCGCCGGCTGCAAGGATTCGGCCAGCACATTCAACCAGAAGACGATCCAGTCCAGCGTGTCGAAGACGCCGGTGTATTTGAGCGCGTAAAGGGCAAAGGAGACCAGGCAGAAGACGTAGAAATGCGTGGCCCGCGGCGCCGTCCAGCGGCGGAAGAGCACATAGATTCCGATGGCCAGATAGATCAGCCCGATCAGCCGCTGGCCCATCTCCAGGCTGCGGTCCAGCGGCTCCGGAATCACTTCCACGGGCCGGTCCAGCGTCATGCCCTTGCGCGTGATCCGGTAATCGATCTTGAAGTAGCTGCCGGTGCGATAGAGCGCGCGCGTCAGATCGTCGACGTGCGCAACCGGCGTGTATTTGACATCGACTGGCGGGGTCAGCGCCTGGTCCACAGAGGGCTGGACGGAGGTCTCCGGCAGCTCCTTGCCCCCGGTCAGCGCCTTCTGCGCCTTGATGGCGCCGCCTGGCAATCCGTTCTCAACCGGCAGCACGCTCACACCGGTCAGCAGATCGTTGGCCTTGATGCCGGCGCGCTCGCCTGGCGTGTCGGGCAGAACCTTGTCGGCGACCAGCCCGCCTCCGTTGGCCACCTCGCGCCACCAGACGCCGTCGTCCGGCTGCTGGTTGTGCCGCTCCTGCCAGAAGTTCATCCCTGCAAAGAGCACCAGACCGGCCGTGACCAGGCCCAGCAGCGTCAATTGCAGTCGATTGAGAAGATTGCTTTGCATACGGGGACGAACTCTATCCACTACTCTACAGCACGCCGCCTGCCATCGGCGAGGCGCACCCCAACATCGAGAAATTAATCGATATATGATTGATAACAATGTAGATATATTTTATTTTTCCTCGATCGTGCGGCCGCAAAAAACTGTGCAAAGTGGAATAAATACATTATTATGTATATGGATAATGCTAAATGGAATAGACTTATTGAAATCAGTAGCGTCTTATCTTTCAACATCTTCTGTCGGTCGATCGCAGGCCGGCATCCAGCCCGACTTCGGCTCCTCTCATCAGAATATTTTCCTGAATGGGATCGATTTCAAGGTTCATCCCGGTGTATTCTGATGCAAAAGACCGACTGATTTTTTGCGGAGGAGTGAGAGCCATGCGTCGAATTCTGATGTGCAGCCTGGGCGTCTTTGCCGTTTGCCTGCTTCTGTCTACCGGCGTGCTCGCCAAGCGCAATCTGGCCGAGTATCCCTTAAGGGTTCACATCTATCAGTTCACCGCATATCCCTTTTACTGGGGCTACGCCCGCAGCCTGGATTTTGTCGACGGCGAGGGCAGGGCGAATCTCTTCGAGAATGGCCAGCCGCAGGGCTTCGACTTCCAGTATCGCTGCGGCGAACAACTGCGCAGCTCGCCCGGCTTTGAGAGCTTCCGCGCGCGCTGGAAGAAGCCCGGCAAGGAGCTGGAGATTCTTCTGCCGCGCTTCGGCAGGCCCGACTCCTACGACTCCTGCAATCTCGATGTGCTCATGAAGAGCGGCATGGCCTATCACCGGGTCAACGGTTTGCTGAGCGAAGAGACCGCGTCCATCTACAAGGAGTGGATGGACAAGAGCCAGTACGATCCAGAGAGGGACAAGAATCTACCGCTGACTGCGGGCAAGGCTGGCGCGTCACCGGGCGCGGAGAGATAAGAGCCGCCATTCTTCGTTGCCGCTCGGCGACAATTGTTTTCTCTCGTGTAAACTTGCAGCCGGCGCGGGCGTCTACCTGAGTGATGGCAGCCGGCATACTGGAAGCGATGACGATGGCTACGGCAGATCAAATTGCCGCGGAGGAGTTTTCTGCTGTCGTCACGCGCCACCGTCCGCAGATCTTCCGTTATCTGCTTGCCTCAACGCGCGATGTGGATCTGGCCGAGACGCTGACGCAGGAGTGTCTGCTGAAGGCGCATCGCAACTGGAAGAGCTTTCGCGGCGACTCCAGCGCGATGACCTGGCTGCTGCGCATCGCGATCAACCTGCAAAAGGACCACTGGCGCAATCGCCGCCTGCAGTTCTGGCGCAAGACGCAGGCCAACGCGGTGGAGCTGGATGATGCCAGCGATTGGCTGCCCAGCGGCGAACGCTCGGCTGAGCAGCAGATGATGGCGCGCGAGCGAGTGGCGCAGGTAGCCAAGGCGGTCGAGGGATTGAGCGAGCGGCAGCGTACGGTCTTTCTGCTGCGCTATGTGGAAGAGATGGAATTGAGAGAGATTGCGCGCTCGACTGGGCTGAATGAAGGCACGGTGAAGGCGCACCTTTCGCGGGCTCTCGGACGGGTGCGCGCGGAGTTGGGAGGAAGGCGATGAGCTTCAAGGATAAGATCAGCGGCGTGAGCGGGCTCGGCGAAGAGCCGGAATCGAAGACGGAGTTGGAAGCGAAGCTGGAACCGGAGCTCGAATCGGAGATGGTCCAGGCGCTCACGGAGTTCCGTTCAAGCGTGCACGCATGGAGTGAGTCCGTCTACAGCCGTCCGCGTGTGGCCGTTGCGGCAACGGGAAGACGGCTTTGGCTGCTGGCGGCCGAGTGTGCGCTCTGCTGTCTGCTGGTTGCCGGAGTCTCCGGCGGAGTTTACCAGCGGCATCACCGCCAGCCGGTCGCCCAGAGCGCTCAGCCGAGTCTTGCCAAAGCGGCGCAGCCCGAGGCCGTTGTACGGAGCCCGCAGGCGCGCCCGGAGGATGAGGATCTGCTGGCCAAGGTGGACAGCGATGTCTCCCAGCAAGTACCCAGCGCCATGCAGCCGCTGGCTCAACTGATGGCCGACGATGATAGCCGGTAACAACGCAATTCAACGAGCAAAGCCTCACGTATTCGAGGCTATGGAGCAGACGATGAAAACAATGGGAGTGGTGTGTTGTGCGCTGGCGGGGCTTCTGCTGGCGGGCGTGGCGGCGATCGCGCAGGGACCGGGAGGCGGCATGGGACCGGGATTCGGCGAGCATCGCCCGCCGATGGAGCGGGCCTTCGGCGCAGAGGAAAATCATGGCCGCTGGTGGAACAATCCCCGGGTGGTTGAACGGTTGAAGCTGACCGATGAGCAGCGCAAGGACTTCGACGGCATCTTTCTGGAGCATCGCGAGAAGCTGATCGACCTGCGCGCCAGCCTGCAAAAGGCTGAACTGGCGATGGAGCCGTTGATGAGCGACGATCAGCCGAACGAGGCGAAGATCCTGGCGCAGATCGACAAGATCGCCCAGGCGCGGGCCGATCTGGAAAAGGCGAATGCGGCCTTTCTGCTGGCCATCCGCGCCAAGCTGACGCCGGAGCAGTGGAAGATGGTCAAGGCCTATCGCGCCAGCCACGAACAGGCGGGCCGCGAGGGCGCGATGCCTCCTCGGGGCAACTGGCATCCAGGCGGACCGGGCGCTGGCATGGGACACAGAGAGACTCCGCCGCCGCCCGCACCCGATGCCAGCGCGCCGGCGCCGGGCGCCGCGCCGCAGCAGTAGATCGGCAATTCGCCTGGAATCGGGTGCGCGGCACTCGACCAAGGCGGTTATTTTAGGAAAAACAGAGTGATGGCGGCAGGAGAAACACTCCTGTCGCCATCATTTTTTTGCGCGCAAATCAGTGGGCAATGGTCTGAATACGGCTTCAGAATCCAACTCTCGCTGTCCTGTCGCTGGACAAAATGGTGCAGCGTAACGATCCATTGAATGAATCGCTTCGAGACAGCGGTTGCATCGCTTCAGGACAGTTGCTGGAGTGAAGCAGGACAGATTGAAGCGGTGCGCGACAGAGTGTCCGAATGCCGTCCGAAAAAATATGACTAAAGTTATTTTGCCCGGGACCGATGAAAGGGGTGAATGCAAGAACGCCGATCCGGAAGTTGCGGATGGCTCACTGGTAGAGAAGATTCACCGGTGGGCCAGCGCACTCCAAGGCGTTCAAAAAAAGGAGTACTTCCATGGCCCTCGGTGTTTTAAACAATCTGTCGGCGATTTATGCAGAGAACAACCTGAACAACACCAACAACAGTTTGCAGACGGTGCTGCAACAGTTGTCCTCGGGCTCGAAGATCAACTCCGGGGCGGATGACGCCGCTGGACTCTCGCTGGTGAATGGCCTGGAGGCCAACCAGGCGGCTTTGACGCAGTCCAAAACGAATGCCACAGAGGGCGTCGGACTGCTTCAGGTTGCCGACGGTGCGCTCTCGCAGGTGACCAGTCTGCTGGATCGCGCCATCACGCTGGCCACTGAGGCCTCGAACGGCACGCTCAACACCACTCAGGAGAGCGCGGCCAATCAGGAGTATCAGTCGATCCTCTCCGAGGTCAACAACATCGGACAGACGACGACGTACAACCAGGAGCAGGTCTTCAACGGCCAGGAAGTGGCCATCTACACCGGCGACTCCTCGGCCTCCGGCTCCTCGCTCGACGATCTGAATATCCGCTCGCTCTCCGAGTCCAGCGTGGGCGACACCGGCGGCCAGATGGCCTATAGCAGCGGCTCCAACAGCGTCTTCATCAACCTGTCGACGGCCACCGCCAATGCCAAGACCACCGATACATTGAATCCCAACGGCCAGACCACCATCGACATCAACTATCTGATCAAAGGCGCCGATGGCACGGCCAGCACGGCCAAGACGACCATCACCGTCGGCTCCGGCACCAGCTACGCCAATACCTCCAGTGGCCTGATCAGCGCGATCAACGACTCGGGGCTGGGCCTGACAGCCAGCTTTGCCACGCAAGCCCAGGCCGGACTGGTCGGCGGCGGAACGCAAACCGGCATTGAGATCACCGGCGGACTGGTTTCGGCCGGCATCGATCCCAGCACGGTCAGCACCAGCGGCGATCTGGATGCCAGCGGTATCCCGGCCAGCGAACTACTTACCCAGGGACAGACCGTCAGCATCAGCGTGGGCGGCTCACTGGTGGGAACTGTGAAGATCTCATCGAGTGTGAATACTCTCACGGAACTGGCCAAGGCCATTGGCAATATCGCCGGCGCACCGGTCACAGCCTCCGTCATCAACAATGGCGACGGCACGCAAAGCCTCGCGTTGGCTGACGCTGCCTCAGGGCAAGGAACCTTGAGTGTGACAATCGGCACCGGAGGGGGTACATTGGCGCCGGTCTTCAACACTCCGACGAACGCAAACAATGCCGTTGCAGTTGACAACGATAGCAGCAACGTCACGGGAATAGCCTCGCAAGCAGCTGTGGATGGAGCTTTGACCGTAGGAGTTGGCTCAGTCAGCGCCGACAGCACGCTCTCCGGTACCTTTGTCGTCACCAACACCCCCTCCGGCGGCGGCGCTGCCGTTACGGAATCCTTTGTGATGGGCGGCGCGGGCTCCTATGCAAACCACACCTATTCAGTGAACGGAAGCACGCTTGCGGCTTTGACGGCGGCGATCACTTCGCAAAAGAACGCTGGCGGCGACCTCGGCGTCACGGTCGGCGCGGGCACGGCCACCACGGCCTTCACGCTGACGGGCGCGGCTGGAAGCACCATCACCACGAGCGTGAGCAACCTGACCTACACCAATACGCTCGATGGCGCGACTCCGCTTGTGAGCACATCCACCGACGCAACGACCGGGATTGCCACCGTGGCCGTTGCTCAGACCAACGCATTAAGCGACGCGCTGACCGGCAGCATCGTACTGCAGAACGGCACAGGCACTTCGACCACCTTCGTCATGGGCGCCGGCGTCAACAACACCACGAACGCAGCGGTCGGCGGCGTCCCCGCGAACACCTATTTCACCGGGAACGCCACTCTCGTGGGCGCCGACGCAGCTGGGACGCTGGGCGCGCTGAAGGATGCCGTCAACCAGTATTTAGGCGCCTCCGTCACAGCTACCGTGAACGGCCAGGGACTGACCGTGATCTCGAAGGCCCCAGGAACAACGGTGAGCGACGCCGGCGGCAACACGCTGACCAACACCAACCTCGCGCTGGGGCTCTACACGCCCACTCTCGCCACATTCGGAGACTTCGATACCGCCCAGCTCGGCTTGACGAATAAGGCAGGGACGGAGATCACCGGAACCATCGGCGGCGGCGATAACCTGACCGGCAGCATCGTGCTCACCAACGGCGGCGTCAGCGACACCTTCGTCATGGGCACCAACTCGCATGGCACCAACGCGACGGGCATCGATTCGACTGTGAACGGAGGTGTTGCCTCTGCCACTGGCAGCAACGAATATTGGGTCGGCAATGGCGGAGCGGCAGCACTGACGACGGCGATCAATGCCTTGGCAGCCGCTGAAGTCGCACAGGGCAATGCCACGAGCGGCATTCAACTCAATGCTCAACCAGCACCATCCGGCGGCGTTTATCTGCAGTCAACCATCGTTGATGACGGAGTTACCTATGACGGCATCACCATGACGGCAAGCACACTGGCCGTGGCGCAGGCCGCCAGCGCCACCAGCAGCGTGACGGGAGAGACCTTCTCGGCAGGAACGGATTCAACTGCCACAGTGGCTCCGGCCAGCGGTTCCGACAATACAACCGATATTATTTCCGGCAACATTGTTCTAACCGACACTCCAACGGCCGGAAGCCCGGTGATGGAAACCTTCAGCATGGGTTCCGCCGCGAACGACGGCAAGGGCACAGGTTCGCTCTCCGGCTCGGTTTATACAGTTGACGGAGACACTCTCGCCGATCTGCAAAATGCCATCAACTCGCAGACCACGCTGGGTGCGGGAAGTCTCGGCCTCGGCCTGAATGCGCTGGCCAGCACCAATGGCCTCACGCTCAATACGCCCACCAACAACGGCGCTTCCATCACCGTGGGGACGGGGGCCAGCAACACCCTTTCCGACACCAGCCAGGGAACCAGCTCCAGTGTTACTCTCGGTTCCTTCGCCAACGAGAACGACAGCGTGACCGGCTCCATCAGCTTCGACGTCAACGGCACACCGGAGAGCTACACCATCACCTCTGGCTCCACTGTTTCCACCATGATCGATAAGATCAACCTGGCTTCGCTCGGCGTCACCGCCAAGTGGGTTGCCGGCAGCAACGGCTACGGAAGCGTCCAATTGACCGCGACTGCAGAAGGCAGCGCTGGACAGATCTCCAACCCGATCACCACCGTTGCGGATACCACCAATACCGCCGCCTTGAGCTACATCGTCTCCGGCAACTACAGCACCGGCATCTCCAACTCGCCTTCAACGGCTTCCCTTTACGACTCGACCACCGGCCAGAGCGCGGCCTCCTTCGTCGATAACACCAGCGGAACCAGCGGAATCGCCACTATCAGCTATTCAGACGGCGCCGGCGAATCTCTGACCTCAACCGATCTGACCAGCCAGACCGATGCCGAGAATGCGCTCAACATTCTCAACATTGCCATCATCGACGTGGCGGCGCAGGACGGCTACATCGGCGCGCAGATCAACACGCTGAACTCCATCAGCCAGGTGATGAGCACCCAGCAGGAGAATGTCGCCTCGGCGCAGAACGCCATTCAGGCAACAGACTACGCCTCGGCCACCTCGAATATGTCCAAGTACGAAATCCTCTCGCAGACCGGCATCGCCGCACTGGCGCAGGCCAACAGCGTTCAGCAGGAGGTCACCAAGCTTCTGCAGTAAACTGAGTTTCGAACAAACGCAAGATTGCACCACCTTCAAGACAACCCAGGGACGGGCGGCGGCAGGAGGAAACTCTTGCCGCCCATTTTTTGGTCTAAAAAAGGTACGGCATCCGGTTTTATTGCCCGTCGAATCTACTCGCATAACGCACGGTGATCCAACCGATGAATGCGCCGAGAAAAATTCCGGTGATCACGTCGCTCACCCAATGATAGTTGACGACAACCACCGCAACCGAGAGCAGCGCGGCAAGCAAGACGCCCGGCGAACGCCAGCGCGGAAGCAGAATCCATAGCGCCGTTGCAATCGCCGTGGAGATGGCAGCCGTTCCCGAGGGAAAGGAATGCCAGTACGGAATGTTGTGCAAGGGACGAAAGCCATAGAGGCCCGCCTGCACGTAGACCGGATCGGGCGAGGCGCGGCCAAAGACGCGTTTGAGGACAATGGTGGCCAGAGTCGCCCAGACAGCCGCCCAACTCACGAGCCATGGCACGCGCATCCATGCGGGATGTGAGCGGCCCGGGCCGGTCCAGATTCCGCTGGCGATGAGGAAGAGCAGGGTGATCGCGATCGTGAGATCCAGAGGAGCCAGCGCACGCGCAATCCAAGCCAAGGCCGGAGTATGTCGCAGTACCCGGTCAAAGAAAATTGCCGCCGGGCGATCGACGAATGCGACGCATAAGGCAACCAAGATCGCCGTGGCCGCCAAGGCGATCAACCAGTTTCGTAGCTCGGCCCTGTGTTGCATCAAGCGCATCCCCGTTGGCTGGATGGAACGATCTTACTGGACTCCATTTTACTTGGCCTCGGCAGAAAAACTTCCCGGCGATTGCCTTATTGGCAAAGAAGAACTCCTTCTCGTCTATCATGGGGATGTGGATGGCTGGCCAGTTGAGCAGCCGACGGAATGGGAGAGACCGATGACATCGATACCGCTTGAGCAGGAAATCAATCCCTGGGAGGCCCAGGAGGCCCGATTCGACTTTGCGGCGCGCAAGCTGAACCTGGAGGATGGCTTGTGGAAGCTGCTGCGGATGCCGGCGCGCGAGATCATCGTGCACTTTCCGGTGACGATGGACGACGGCAGGATCGAGATCTTTACCGGCTTCCGGGTGCAGCATTCGATTGCGCGCGGCCCCGGCAAGGGCGGGCTGCGCTATGCCCCCGACGTGACGCTGGACGAGGTTCGCGCGCTGGCCAGTTGGATGACGTGGAAGAGCGCGGTGGTCAACATCCCCTTCGGCGGGGCCAAGGGCGGCATCATCTGCGATCCGAAGAAGCTGAGCCAGAGCGAACTGGAGCGCATCACGCGCCGCTACACCTCGGAGCTGATCGATTCTATCGGGCCGGAAAAAGACATTCTGGCGCCGGATATGAATACCAACGAACAGACGATGGCCTGGATCATGGACACCTACTCCATGCACATGGGACATACGGTGACCAGCGTGGTGACGGGCAAGCCAATGAATGTGGGCGGCTCGCGCGGACGCCTGGAGGCCACTGGGCGGGGCGTGCAGGTGATCTGCGACGAGAGCCTGCGCTATCTGCAGATGCCGGTTGCGGGCTGCCGCGTGGTGATCCAGGGCTTCGGCAACGTGGGTTCGAATGCGGCGCGGCTGCTGATGGAGCGGGGATACAAGATCGTCGGCGTGGCCGAGCAGGACGGAGGGCTGCTGAACCCCGACGGTATCGAGATTCACCAACTGATCGAATACAAGCGGCGCAACGCAACCACGCTGGGCTTCCGCGGCGCCGAGGCCGTGCCCAGCGACGAACTGCTCACCGCCGAGTGCGAGATTCTGATTCCGGCGGCCACCGAGAATGTGATCACCAGCCGCAACGCCAATCGGATCCAGGCGCGCATCATCGTCGAGGGTGCCAACGGTCCGACGACGGCCGTAGCCGATGAGATACTGGCCGAGAAGCGCATCTTCATCATGCCCGACATCCTGGCCAACGCCGGTGGCGTGACGGCCAGCTACTTCGAGTGGGTGCAGGACCGGCAGGGCTACTTCTGGAAAGAAGCGGTGGTCAACGAGCAGATGGAATCGATCCTGCGCGAGAGCTTCGAGGATGTGGTGCGCTATGCCGAGGCACACAACGTGAACAACCGCATCGCCGCCTATATGCTGGCCATCGACCGCGTGGCCATCACCATCCGCCAGCGCGGGATCTACGCCTGAGCTGCTGCGGCTGCGAAGGCATTCAAGCCAGAAACGAAAAGATGCTGCCTGGAAGAGACCAGACAGCATCATCGGAACTCGAACTTAAACCTGCGATAAAGAGAGAACGATCCTCGGCACGATTGTTACAATTCCACGCAGTCCAATTGAACGCGATCAGCTATGGTGACCAGTATTATCAGCGCCCGTGCCAAAATGGTGTGCGGTGATCTTCTCAATATCGATCTTTTTCAGCTCGGGCCTGACCCATTCTTTCCTGGTCTCAACCCCTGTATCGAAAGTATTTTTCATATGTGATCTCCAATTGGGGAAATTGAACGCCTAATTCACTCCAATTTAATTCTAGCACCAAGTTCTATTCCCATGCAAGCAACGATTACCTTCCAAACATTGCCATTCCCAACAGCAATGAAACGAGATCGAAAGCTGTCACCGGAAAGTACAGTCTGCGATCAATCGCTCGCTGCCCTTTCCGGTGAAGGCTCCAATCGAAACTCAGGCCGTGAGCTTGCGCTTCAACAGGCCAGCCAATCCCACTAACCCGCTGCCCAAAAGCAGCAAGCTGGACGGCTCCGGCGTGGGCGAAGTCAGCGCGAAAGTCTCCCCACCGACTACTCCCTCGGCAGTTGAATTTCCACTCGATGTCCCGTTGTTCTCATCCCAATAGGCTCCGTCAGTGGAAACATCCGTCCCCGAAGCGCCCGTGAGGGAGAAATAATATTGATCCCCGACGATGAGCGATATATTCGGAAGAGTGATGGTTTCGGTAACTACCTCCGCCCCAAAACTATTGTTTACGATGTCGACCACTGCGGTTGGAGATGCAACCCCGGAGCCAAGTTGCGAGCCATAGGATGTGGTTCCGAGCGACCAATCGATGCTCGACAACGAGAGACCTTGGTCAAGCCAAACCACAAAGGTCGCACCGGTTGCCGTCCCAGTAATCGAATCCGTAAACAAATTTGTCACGGCGTTGGAACCGTCAATCTCAGGGCTGTTGGTGTTGTTGCCATTCAACGCGCCGCTTGAGTACAAGTTGAAGGTATTGGCGTATGCGGGGACCACCGCCAGAGCACCGGCCAGACTCAGAAACAAAACCGCAAATCCAAGCTTCTTCACGATCGCCTCCTAAAAAATCTCTTCCGTTGAGCCTCAGAACTCCAGAGCTGAGGTGTTTGAAATATATAAGATATGCCCGTGGACACATCTTCTCACACCTGAATCAACCGGCATAGCCCTGCCGAGTCAGTCACTGATTGGTATGCATTTCGCGTACCAATATATTACTTCTATTATGAATAAGATACGCGGCGATTATCGCCGTAATATGCAGAGAAATGCACATAATGTTCCAACTTATTACCATTGCCGTGCGGCGCAAATCTCTTCAGGGATTGCCCTTTAAGGCTCATCGCGACCGGATTCTTGACCCCCATCTCCAGAGCCACAGGAAGGGTCTGAGGGGTGCGTAGGCCCAGTAGAATCGGTCGGGGAGACGAAGCACGGCAAAGTCATCGCGGCAGTAGAAGAGTTCGACAAGACCAGCAAGCCAGTTCCTTCGCGGCAGGATCCGCTTCTCGTAGCGAAAGAGCCGCCAGCGTTCCAGCAGCAGATTGGGGGCGCCCTCGGCGCCTGGGTCGTGGTCCATGTGGAGCGCGTAAAGAGCAGTATCCACAAAAAACGGCGACAACTCTTCCGAGGGATGAGTTTGCAGCGCGGGCGTCGTCAGACCATGCACAACTTCAAGGAGGCGCAGGCAAAGCAGCAGCGGTTTCACCTGGCGCGCGCCGCGGGCCTGCTCCAGAGCCGCCTGCCAATCCACACCTCCAGAGGCGTGGATGCGCGCAAGGTCACCCAGCCATTTGGCGCGGCTCCAGGCGTGCTCGGCGCCGTGGCAGCAGAGGTAGAGCAGTTGATCGATGGGGTGGATGACCAGGTATTCGCAGCCTTGCCACAGCGCGGGAGTGCATCGGTCCAGGCGAGCGCCGTACTGGCCGGGTTGATCCCATTTGAAACGCCAGTGCAGCTCGAGCACGCTCTCAGCCTGAGAATCGATCATGCTCAGATGCTTTTCATTCCGCCAGAGTTCTCTCCATTGCCTGGGAGTCATGGGGCGATAGGAGGAGTCCAGATGCCAGCCGAGATCACCAAGGCAGATTTGGGCGCGGGTCAAATCCTCAGGCATGACGGCCAGGTCGAGGTCGTGCGATTGGCGCAGTCCGACATCGCCGTAGATCTCGCTCGACAGCAGAAGCCCTTTGAGCGGCATCACCGGGACTCTGACGCGATTGAAGGCCTTGAGGATGCCGGCCAACTGCACGCAATGTCGAACGGCCTGCATGCGGCAGGCATCGCTGCGGCGGCGCAACTCCTGCTCAGCGGAGGGCGGAATCCCGAGCCCCGGTACACGCTTCAGAGCGGCCCAACTCAAAGCGGGAGTGCGATGGCGATCCACCAGGCGGAGATACTCGGTCCAATCGAGCCCGGTTGCAATGGCCTCGCGGATGGCCGCCTCCTGCTTCATTTTGCAGCAGTTCGGAGCCAGCCACGATGTCGCGATCATCAGGCGAAAGGCGGGTTCGGTCTTCTGCAGCCATCGAGAGTCAAGCATGGCCGATCTCCCTCATCTGCGCGGCCCAGGAGCGAGCGTAAGCGCCGCCCAGCTCCACTAACTGCTGGTGAGTTCCAGATTCCACCACCCGACCATTATCCATCACATGGATCACATCCGCATGCATGGCGGTAGTAAATCGGTGGGTAATCATCAGTCCGGTGCAGCCCGCGGTGAGTGAACGGAAGCGGCTCAGCCACTCCTGCTCGGCCCAGGAATCCATGGCGCTGGTCGGCTCGTCCAGAATGACCAGGGAGGCCCGCCGGAAAAACGCACGCGCCAAGGCGACCCGCTGCCACTCGCCAACGCTCAGCTCCTCGCCGCCAAACCATTTTCCAAGCAGGGCATCGAAGCCGCCATGCAATCGTTCAATCGGCTCGAGCGCTCCGGCCTCGCGGGCGGCCTGCAGGATCCGGTCGCGGTCGCCGGCCTGCTCGACCTCCCCGAAGGCGATATTCTCTGCCGCTGTGGCGTGGTAGTGAACCGGGTCTTGAAAGAGGACGGCAATTTGACGGCGCACGGCGGCCGGGTCCAGCGCCCGCAGGTCCACTCCGTCGATCAGGATCCTGCCTTCATCGGGATCGTAGAAGCGGCAGAGCAGCTTGATGAGAGTGCTTTTGCCGGCCCCGTTGTGACCCACCAGAGCGACCACCTTGCCTTGGGGGATCTCCATCTGGAATCCATCCAGCGCCCGATGGAAGCCTCCCGGATAGGTGAAGCCGACGCCCTCGAAGCGAATCGACTGCTTCACCGGCAGCCCCGACACTCCCTCCGCGCCGGGCAGGATAGCCGGCTTCAGCTCCAGAAATTCATTCAGATTTTCCACAAAGAGCAGGCTGCGATGGATCTTTCCCGCTCCTTCCAGCAGCGAGCGCAGCAGGATCTGGCATTGCTGGAAGGCCTGGAAGCAGAGCAGAAGATCGCCCAGTCCCACGGCTCCCGCGAGCGTCCGCTTCAGCATCCAACCCAACCCGATCAGGCTGCCAACCCAGGCCAGGGCCCCGGCGGCCAGTTCGCTCAGAGCGCCCTGCCGCACCAGGCGCAATCGCCCCTCGCGCAGGCTCTTGCGCAGGCTCTCGAAGGCCTTGCGATGGTAGCCTCCCAGATCGAAGAGGCGCAGCTCAGCGGCGGCGCCCTGTTCGGTCATCAGCCAATCCAGGTAGCGCGCCCGCCGTTCCTCGTTGGTGTGCTCCAGATTCCAGCGGTGCTCCTCTAAGATGTGGCGGGCGACAAACAGCAGTCCGGGGATCGCGGTGCAGACCAGCATCAGCGGCAGCCATCCGGCATAGGTAAACAGAATCCCCGCCAGCACCAGAAAGCTCAGCCCGTTCTGCACCAGCGAACCGAGACTCTCCAGCAACGCCAGCGGCTGGCTGGCAGCGTCCACCTGAGCCCGGTAGAGCAGATCATAGGACTCCGGATGATCGTAAAAGGCCATGTCCATGCCCAGGGCCTGGAGATGGATCAGGCGATGGACCTCGTCCTGCACCCGCGCGGCCTGCACGGCGCGGACCCAGGTGAGAGCGCTTGAGAATAGCTGGCCGACGATCCACAGGCCGACGATGCCCAAAGCCGGAGGCGCGATGGCCGGCCAGTGAGGCGATGCCAGCAGCCGATTCACCAGCGTCCTGAGCAGCAGCGCCTGGCCGGCGGGGATCAGTCCCTGGCCCACCAGCAGCAAGGCCCAGGCCACGGTCCAGCCACCGGCCGCCCCCCACACCAGCCCAAGCGCGCGCCGGCCCGCGGGCAGTTGGCGAAAGAAGCGGTTGATCTGGTCCAGCAGCATGGAAGGCCTCACGAACGGGAGCCGGAGAGGCGGCGAAGAAAGATCCCCACGCCCAGCCCGCGCAAAAGAATCATTGTCGCTCGTGCCGTGGTCTCGGGGTCAACCTTCGCGGCTAGCTCCCGCAGGCAGCGATGCATGAGCGGCATATCGAGAATAGCGCGCGTCTCCGGCAATGCATCCAGAGAATTCAGAGTTTGTTCAAATGCGGGCAGCTCGCGCAGAATCCGATGGCCGACGTCGGCTGCCTGCAATCCCTTTCTCTGCGCCTTCAGCACCGCCTCCGGCAGCCGGTCGCGGAAGGCCCGCCGGATCAAAAAGCTGCCCTTGCCCCCGCGATAAAACCGATCGTCGGGAACGCGCAAAAGAAACTCGATCAGAGAGAGATTGGCAGTCGGATCGATCGAGGCAAGCGAGTGCCGGGCCGCCATCTCCGCTCCAATGCCTCGGCCAATACCCCACTCCGCCTCAAAAAACAGAGGGCGAATATCCTCGAGCGGAGAGAAGTTGTAGGCCGGATCGAATCCCGCTGTGCGCATCCTGCCATCGATATCCAACTCCGCAGCCGCCTGAAGATTGAGCGCCGAATACTCCCGCCAAATGCGGCTGGGAGCAGTTGTGAAGCGCCTGTAGTTGATCCATGCCGGCTTCAACAGCGGCTTCAACAGCTGGCGTTTCACGCTGAGCCAGGGATTCGGCTCCGCGCGCAGAAACAAGCGCCACGCCGTTGCTGGAGATCCCTGAAGCAGGGCCAACAGAGACGATCCACTGCCCTGCCAGGAGACCGTCGCGTTGCCCATCTGGCCGCTCAGCAGAACTCCGGCCCCGCCGCGCTGGGCGGCATGCATGATCGCTTGCAGCCAGTAATGATTGCAGACCGCGTGCGCCGGCCCTTCATGAGCATCCAGCAGGTCGTCGATACCTGAAAGGACACCGTCGCCAGCCGCATCGATGAGTTGATGCGTGAGATTCTCTCCGGCCATCGCGGCCGTTTGCTGGGCCAACTCACCCTCGTCGCCCATTTGCGTTACCGCGGCTCCGTCCGGAGGCAGGCAAGGCACCGAGGTATACGCCGTCAGGCCGCGGCCCGCGCGTGCGAGAAGCGGTGCGGCCATCGCCACCACGGAGCCTGAATCCCGGCCGCCGGAGAGTTCTGCCGCCACCGGCTTTTCTGTCCGCAGGCTGCTCTGCACCGCCCGCGTGTAGTGCTCCAAAAAAGCCTCGACGTACTCTTCATCCTGCCGCCAGGTGAACCGCTCACGGCCCAGCGGCGACCAATGCCGCCAGGCGCGGCTGCGTCCATCGGCGCCCACCGTCATGGCATGAGCCCACACCAGACGGCGGAAGCCCTTGTAGGCGGTCCTCTCCGCATCGTGTTGCCAACTGACCAGCACCTCGGCCAGGCGAAGCCGATCCGGCTCATGCTCCACACCGGGCAGAGCCAGCAATGCGTTCAATGAGGAGGCGAAAGCGATAAAACCTTTTCCTTCATAGAAATAAAGTGTTGCGTTTCCGCAGGCATCGCGCGCCAGCAGCAGCCTGCGATGGCGCCTGTCCCATGCCGCCAGCGCCCAATCGCCTTGCAAGTGCGAGCAAAGCTCCTTGCCCCAGCGCTCATAGGCCAAACTGGCCAATTCACCGTCCGAGAGCCGTGCGGCCTCCGGCTCTGAGAGTTGGAGCTCCTCGATCAACGCGGCCCGGTTGTCCAGGCGAACGGCGCTCACCATCAGGCCATAGGCGGCCCGCACCGGCTGGCTTTCAAAGCTATCTTCTGGATTCACGGCCAGCAGCAGATGCCCCAGCCCAACAGCATCCTCGACCCTGCTGCCTCCGCCGTCGGGTCCGTAGAAGGCCATCGCCGCGCGCATACGCTCCAGAGTCTCGCGGGGAAGGGGAGCGCCGTCATACCGATAGATGCCGTAGATGCCGCTCATGGCCGTCTCCGGGCAAAGGTCGTCAACACTTTAAATTTTTCGTAGCTCGCGCCGCCGGTCACGATCGCGGGCCCCAGGCGCAGCCACGCATGGGCATCGAAGCCTGCCGATTCTCCCTGACTTGCGCCAAAGCTTACCGTTCCCTCGATTCCCCTGCGGCGCAGCATCAGCGACGCAGCCAGCGCCTGCGCCAGGCAGCGCCCATCCCAGGGCACGCGCCGCGCAACGGCGGCCACGGCCCAGCCAATCTCTTGCGCTATTCGGATCTCTTCAATCGTCGCCGTTGCGGGAGTCTCGACGCCGGGCGTTCCCAGCCAATCGGCGATCCGCCGAAAGGGCAGCAGAGCCATCGCACAGCGCGCCATCCACAAAGCGAACAACGCCTCCGCCAGCAACCGCCTCCGGCCGCCGGGCAAGCGCCTGAGCCGCTGGAAGCTACTCCACACGAAGCAGGCCTTCCTCTTCCATTTCCGCCAGAAACTTCTGCAGATCTTCGGCGCATACCTCGGGCGCAATCTGATATTCCTCGACCAGACGATCGACGAGGGTGGAAAAGGTCACTGGCGTTTCGAGTTGCTCCCAGATGCTCTGTGCGGTTCCCTTCAGGCCGTAATAGGCCCCTGCATCGATGCTCATCAGGACCGTCTCCTGATCCAGATCCGTCGAGAGCATCTCCGGGTTGCGCGAGAGCCGGTCATTCGATTGAAAGCTGCGCATCTAGCTCTTCTCCTTCGCTGGGCTCGAGGCAAAGCGGCCGGCCCACGCCGATTCCAGGCTGTCGACCATTCCCGCGATCGCCTCCGTGTCGCGCCGCCGGGTTACCGTGGCCATCGTCGTCTTCTGTGCAATCTGTCCCGCCATCCGCATCAGATCGCTTTGCGTGATTTGATTCTTCAAGAAATGCGGTCGATACAGATTCTCCAACAGGCGCTGCACCCGGTCAAAGCCGCGCAACAGATCGAACTCCAGCGCGCCACTCTCCTTATCGGCCAGAAGATGAACTGCCCTGAGCGGCACGGGCTGAGGGCAATAGCCCGCGCCCATCGGCAGCACAAATTTATCCTGGTCGAAGCGGGCTCCCGCTGGCGAGCCCAGGCGCTCATACGCATCGGCGCAGAGCCGGATGTGGGCCAGCGCGGGCAGCACCTCAAAGCCCTCCGGCGTCGTCTGAACGGCGCAGACATCGTCCGAGAGCAGGCGATATCCCTGGCGCAGGAACTCGGCGGCCAGCGTCGATTTCCCCGCTCCCTGCTCGCCCACAAAGATCATCGCTCCCCAGCGCGTCTCCACCGCGCTGCCATGCAGCGGAAACAATCCGCGCTGATAAAGCAGTGCGCCCATGACCGAGCCCAGCAGAAAGAGCCGCAGTTGTTCGAGAGGCAGATCGGACAGCGGCGTGATGCAGATGCGCCTGCCCTCCTCCACGCGGTACGTCGCCACCCCCGGCACCGTCAGGCGAAAGAATCCCGGCCGCACCTCATACTCTCCGTCTTCCGGAGTTTCGCCGGCTTCTGAGGCAGACAGCAGATGGATGGTTACATCGGGGTTGACAGTTCCGGCGGCAGGACAGGCTAGCTCGGTGCACTCCAGCTCCGAGTGAATGTGTAGGCCATAAGCCCAGTACTCATTCATGGACATATCAACCTCATTAAGATGCATCCTGCCATCGCTAACAGCGCACGATATGCTCAGCTTCGATTCCCCGAGTTGCGTTGCGCGTATCCACCACCAGTTGCGCGCGGGCGACGATCTCGGCGTAATCGTACTGCGAGTGATCGGTGACAATCACCACGCAATCGAACTCCGGAATCCGCTCCAGCGGAGTGCTGGTCATATCGAGCGAGTACTTGCGACCGCGGCCAACCGTGGGAAAGAATGGATCGTTGTAGGCAACCCGAGCCCCGCGCTTCTGCAGCAGTTCAATCACCGTCAGCGCGGGCGACTCGCGCAGATCGTCGATGTCGCGCTTGTAGGCCAGCCCCAGCACCAGCACCAGCGCGCCGCTCAGAGCGCGGCCCCTCCGGCTCAGCGCCTCCATCACATTCTCGACGACAAAGTACGGCATATCGGCGTTGATCTCCCCCGCCAGTTCAATGAACCGCGTGCGGAAATCGAACTCCTTCGCCTTCCACGAAAGATAAAACGGATCGATCGGAATGCAATGACCGCCCAGTCCCGGCCCCGGATAGAAGGCCTGGAAGCCAAAGGGCTTGGTTTGCGCGGCGTCAATCACCTCCCACAGGTCGATCCCCATGCGCAGGCACAGGCGCTTCAGCTCGTTGACCAGCGCGATATTCACGCTGCGATAGATGTTTTCGAGAAGCTTGGTCATCTCCGCTGCGGCGGGCGATGAGACCGGAACGATGCGATTGAAGATCGTTCCATAAATAGCCGAGGCCAGCTCGCACGCCACCGGCCCGCAACCGCCCACCACCTTGGGAATCTCGCGCCGCGCAATGGTGTCGTTGCCGGGATCCTCCCGCTCCGGCGAAAAGGCGACATAAAAGCCGGCGCTCTGGGCATCTCGTGCGGCCTTCAGGCCGGCGGGATTTCCCTCCTCCAGCAGCGGAATCACAACCTCCTCGGTGGTGCCCGGATACGTGGTGCTCTCAAGAACAATCAACTGCCCCTGCCGCAGATACGGCGCAATCGCCTTCATCGTGCCGGTGATGAAACTCATCTCCGGCTCCTGATGGTCGCTCAGGGGAGTCGGCACGCAGATGATCACGACATCCATTTGTTCGATGCGGCTATAGTCGCTGGTAGCCTGAAAGCCGTTTTTACGTGCGGCCTGAATCTGCGCCGGAGGAATGCGGACGATGTAGGAGCCGCCCTGATTCAGCCTCTCCACCTTAGCTTGATCGATATCGAAGCCGGTGATGGCAAAGCGCTCCTCGCTGAAGAGCAGCGCCAGCGGCAGTCCCACATAGCCCATGCCGACAATGCCGATCCGGGCCTCGCGCGCTTCTATCTCACACTTGATCTCTTGCAATCGCTCCGCCGGAGAATCAGGCATCACTTTCCCTCACTCTGCACATCCGCTTGCCCTGCAAGGCTGCGATACCAGGCGACGGTACGCGCCAAACCCTCGCGAAAGCTCACGATCGGCTCGTAGCCGAGAGCTTCCTTGGCCCGCCGGATATCGGCCAGCGAATGCTTCACATCGCCGCCGCGCTCGGCGGCATAGTTGACCGCACCGGAAAACCCCGTCACACTTTTCAGAACTTCCACGGTCTCATTCAAGGAGATTCGCGTGCCGGTGGCGACATTCAAAACACTCCCCGACACGCGCTCTGCCGCGGCGGCCGCGGCCAGCAGATTGGCATGAACCACATTGTCGATATACGTGAAGTCGCGGCTCTGCTCGCCGTCGCCGAAGATCGTCGGAGTCTGGCCGGAGAGCATCTTGAGCGTGAAGAGGGCAAGCACGCCGGAGTACTCCGAGGTCGGGTCCTGATAGGGGCCAAAGACATTGAAGTAGCGCAGCGTGACCGTCTCCAGCCCATAGACCTGAGTAAACGACTGAAGATAATATTCGCCGGCCAGCTTGGAGACGGCATAGGGTGAGATCGGACTGGGCGGCATCTCCTCGGACTTCGGCAGTGAGGGCGCGTTGCCGTAGACCGACGAGGAGCCGGCAAAGATCACGCGGCGCACGCCCGCATCTTTCGCGGCAACCAGCAAGCGGACCGTTCCCGATACGCCGGCATGATTCGCGCCGACCGGATCTTCCACCGAGCGCGGAACCGAGGGGATGGCCGCCTCGTGAAAGATGCACTCGACCTCGCGGCAGGCCTTGGAGACGGCGGCCGAATCGTTGATATCCGCCTCGATAAAATCCATCGCCTCCAGGCCGCGCAGATTCTCCCGCTTGCCGGTGGATAGATTGTCGATGCCGCGCACTCGCTTGCCCTGCCGCAGCAACTCGGCGGCGATGGACCGGCCAATAAACCCCGCGGCGCCGGTGACTAAATATGTGCCCATCCTGCCCCTTTCACTGCAAGCGCCAGAGGGCGCCATCAGATGATTTAGTCTCTCATGAATCGCCAAGACGATATAGGTTACCGGCATCGATTAGACCAGTTGCCGAACTGCCTGCCGCACCACCATCCCGAGCAGTTGTTTCTCTGCGGATGGTTTCCCATTCCAGAGCGGCACTTTCCCGGCTCTCTCGCGGTCATCCCATTTTTGCCGCCTCCGTTCGGCGCTTGACGTTATCATGAATACAGGGATTGGGGCATTTGCGTGGCTCTCCTTGCAGGCCATTCATTTTCGGGCCAACCGAAGTTGTTCTCGTCTGGCATCGGGCGGTTCGGCTTCTCCACTTTTTCAGCAAATCGCCATCAGCGATTCAATCCAGTTGAAAAAACTCGTAGAATCAGGGAAGCCAAAGTGAATTTGCCCAATTCCATTACGATGAGCCGGATCGCAATGATCCCGCTTCTGCTGTGGATCCTCACGCCGCACTTTCCCTGGCACGCTTATGGCGCGCAGGAGATCGCGGCCTCGGTGCTGTTTATTCTGGCCTCGATCACCGACGGCGTCGACGGCTATCTGGCGCGCCGGCGCGGCCAGATCACGACGATGGGGATGCTGCTCGATCCGCTGGCCGACAAGATCATGGTCACCAGCGCCTTTGTCGCGCTAGTGGCTTATAACAATGATGTCGTCCGCGTCTGGATCGTGGTCGTCATCATCGGCCGCGAGTTCCTCATCAGCGGGCTGCGCTCCATCGCCTCGACCGAGGGCTTCACCATCGAGGCCAGCGACCTGGGCAAGCTGAAGACGGTCACGCAGATTGTTTCGGTCGTCTCGGCGCTGCTGGCGCACCGCTGGTATGAGTGGCACTTCGGGCTGCTGGTGGTTCCGGTCAAGTGGATCGCCGTGGCCGCGCTTTATTTCACGCTGCTGGTCTCGACCATCTCCGCCATCGATTACTTCGTCGGCTTCTGGAAGAAGATCGACCATGCCAGCAAGGACAGTCGCAAGAAGTCCTTCGTGCTCAGCCGCAACAAGAAGGCCAGCGCGCCCAGCGGCAATTGACGGCCGGATTTGGAATGGCTATGGGAAACGCTCGTCGATACAGGCCTCGAAGGCCCTGTGCGACAATCCACCTTGTACCGCTTTTTCTTATGAGAGCATCGCGCAACCTTTTTTCGGCGGCCTTCGGATTGCTGCTCACTGCGCTAGTGGCGGGAGCGCAGACGCCGTATCCGCTCGGGCCGCATCTGTCGCCCACAGTTCCCCTGGTGCTGGCCGGCGGCACGGTGGTGGACCTGACCAACTGGGGCGGTTCGGCCAAGGATCTGCCCGACGCCGTCGTCATCGTGCGCGATGGACGTATCACCGATGTCGGCTCGCGCATGGCGGTCTCGATCCCCAAGGGCGCGCGGGTGATCGATTGCAGCGGAAAGTATTTGATCCCCGGCCTGATCGACGGCTTTGCCGGCATGAACTCGCAGGGCCAGGCCAGCGCCTACCTCTTCATGGGCGTCACAACCATCGTCGCCGTCAGCGATGCCCATCGCGGCACGGTCGATCTGAATGCCTCGCCCAGCCCGCACCTTTATCTGATGGACTCGGTCGGCTCAACCGACAACTGGAGCCTGCTGGCCAAGCGGCCGGAGTGGGCGCTCAAGCTGCGGCAACTCGACCGGCCACGCGAGCTGAGCCCCGACGACACGCTGCGCCAACTCAACGACACCGCGCGGCTGGGCACGCGCGCCGTCTGGCTGGGCCGCAACTTGACAGCCGCCAATGTGCAGTGGATCGTCGCGCGCGCGCGCCAGATGGGCCTGGCCACCTACGGCGAGTTCGTCTCTACTCCCTACGAGGTGGGGATTGAGGCCGGCGTCGATGCCCTGCCGCAGATGGGCCGTTACGAGCTGGGTGTCATCCCGGCTGAATTGCAGCGGCCTCTGGTGGATGACTCCGAGGGAACGGCGGCGACGACGGCCTACGATTATGCCGAGCACCTGCCGCCCACCGATCTTCACTTCCGCGACTACGCCCGCCTGATCGCTCTGCGCCACACCGCACTGATGCCCACCTTCAGCATCTCCTACGCACTGCTGCCCAGCCATCGCAACCTCTGGCACGAGCCGGCCGGCACGCTGCTCGATCCGGCACGCGTCTACGAGCCCGTCAATCCTGCCACCGGCGAGATCAACTATCCGCTCCCATCCTGGTCGCGGCGCTTACCCGCCATGGGGCAGCACTACATGGAAGAGGGCCTGCGCAAGAAGGCCGAGCAGTCGGCCCTGCGCCTCTGGCACATCAACGAGACGCTCTTTGCCGCCTATCCGCACTACCTGGCCGCATCCGGCGCGCCGGTGCGGGGTGCGCTGCCGGGAATCTCGATGCACACCGAGCTTGAATTGCTGGTCCGGCTCGGCTTGAGTCCGCGCGAGGCCCTGGCCGCTGCCACCAACAACTACAGCCTGCAATTCGGCTGGAACGAACTGGGTCTGATCGCCCCCGGTCGTCGCGCCGATATTCTGGTCGTCGACGGCAACCCTACGGCCAACATTTGGAATGCCCGCCGCATCTCCACCCTCATCATGGACGGCAATCTGATCGATCGCGAGCGGCTTCTGCATTTAAGGTAAAGGTTCATCTTCTTCGGTTTTGCTGCACCGGCCACACACATCGGTTAATGTAAAGGCAATAGGAGTGAAGCGCGGATACAACCCGATCATGAACGAATCTCCCTTTCAGCCCGCTCCTCGGCGCTCACACGACAAAGGCCTGCTGCTCATCGCAGCCTATAAATTCCTCCAGGCCGCGCTCTTTGCCGCCATCGGCATTGGCGCTCATCAGTTGCTCCATAAGAACGCCACCGATCTGATCGCACAATTGGCCGAGCACCTGCATCACACTCCCGAAACCCGCTTTATCAACTTTCTGCTGAAATTTGCGCCGCTGGTCAACGACCAGATGCTGCATCGCATCGGAGTAGTGGTCTTCATTTATGCGGGACTGGGCCTGCTGGAGGGGACGGGGCTTTATCTGGAAAAAGTTTGGGGCGAGTATCTGACGCTGTTGCTCACCGCCTCCTTCCTGCCCCTGGAGATCTATGAGGTGGTGCATCGGGTGACGGCAATCCGCGTCAGCCTGCTCGTAGCCAATGCACTGGTTTTCCTTTATCTGGTGAAGCTGATTGTGGAGCGGCAACGAAAGCGCCGCGAAGGGCAAGCGGTCAAAGAAGGGTAGATTCGCTTTTTGTTCGCTTATACACCAGGTTGGCTGCCCCGTCGAGACGATTCCAACAGAAAGATTCTTTTCAGGAACCAAGAGGGTTAACTTTCTCTATTGGTGGTAGGCAACACCTCAATAACCACAATTAGTAGTGGTTTTGCCAATTCTCTCTTCCCATCCCCGATTTCTCTTCCACAAGACCAAGGATTTCCACGTAGGCAGAACAGCGATTCTATGAGATTCTTTGGTCAATGCGGGTCCAAACGGGCCCGTATAGGACATTTTGTCGGGCCGTCCGAAAGATTCGACCCGGAAGAGTGAAGCAGATGGCAGAGATTCCAGAAAAACCGGCCAACCGGCCAGTGACCTCGAACGAGGCCGCGGGCGAGTGGGACGATCTGCAAATCGGCTTCAGCGGCAATCCAAAGGCAAAGCTGGACGAGCGCGGACGCTTGAAGATGCCGGCCGAGTTCAAGAGCGTGATCGAGAAGAAGTACGGACCGGGCTTCAACGCTTTTTATATCACAAGCCGGGAGGGCAAGGACGCCGACATCTATCCCCTGCCCGAGTGGCACGCGCACATGAACAAGATCTTCAAGATGCCGGTGAGTCATCCGGTGCGGATCAAGCTGCTGGAGAGCTACTCGCTTTATGGTGAGCGTGCGGATATGGATCCACAGGGCCGTCTGCTCTTTCCCGAGGAGCTGCGCGGCGAGGGATTTGTGAATCTGGAGGTGAAGGTCTCCGGAGAAAAGACGCGGCTGAAGGTGAAGAGCCTGACCAGTCTGCGGCAGAGTGTGAAGGGCAATCCCTACACCGCGCAGGATGCGGAAGTTTTGAATGAGTTTGATGTGTAACCCGGATTCGCCAATCCCCCCCAGGGGGGAGCGCAGACCCAATGCAAGGCATGCGCCGGTTCTTTTTGAGGAAGCGATTGATTATCTCCGGATTCGTCCCGGCGGCAGGTATCTGGATTGCACGCTGGGTCTTGCGGGGCACGCGAGCGGGATCGCAAGGCAGTTGGGGCCCGAGGGGCATCTGATTGGCTTCGACCGCGACGAGGTGGCTTTGGCGCTGGCTCAGGAAAAGCTGGATGGCATCCGAGCCGAGATGGGCAGCCAGGCGCCGCAGGTTACGTTAGTCGGCCAGGCCTTCAGCTCGATTGGCAGCCAGGTGAAGCCGGCCTCGATCGATGGGATCTTGGCGGACTTCGGCGTCAGTTCGATGCAGTTGGACGAGGCGGAGAGAGGATTTTCATTTCAGGCGGATGGAGTGCTGGATATGCGCATGGACAGGCGCTCCGGGCTCACCGCCGCACAGGTGGTAAACGAGTTCAGCGAGCGCGAGCTGGCGGACATCGTGTACCAATTTGGAGAAGAAAGGAGGTCGCGTAGAGTCGCCAGAGCAATTGTGCACGGGCGGCCGATCGCTACAACGGGGCAGTTGGCCCGGATCGTAGCATCGGCCGTCCGGCCAATACCGGGCGAGAAGATCAATCCGGCAACGCGCACCTTTCAGGCGCTCCGAATTTATATCAATCGCGAGTTGGATGAGATCAAGAGCTTGATGGAGGCCGCGCCAAAGTTGCTTAAGCCCTCCGGAAGACTGGTTGTCATCAGCTTTCACTCGCTGGAAGATCGCATTGCAAAAGATGGTTTGCGCGAGGGTGCAAGGCAGGGAATCTGGGAGATATTGACCAAGAAGCCGGTCACGGCCGGCGAAGAAGAGATCCAAAGGAATCCGCGGGCGAGAAGCGCCAAGCTGAGAGCGGCGGAGAGATTAGCAACTAATGGACTAAGGGACTAAGTTTTCGGAAGGAGAAGCGATGGCGGCATGCACAACAACATATTATGAAGCTGGACGCAGCTGGCAGGCACGCGTGGAAGAGCACAACGCCGCGCGGATGGCGCGGCAGGCGCATCTCCGCCGTGGCTCATGCACGCCCGAGTTCATCGTTCTCAAGAGCTTCGACAACAGCCGCCTGGTGAAGGCGCCCGATCCCCGGCGCATCCGCCAGATCCGTCAATTCGCGGCGGCTATGATCGTTCTCTTCACGCTGACGATGCTCTACGGTTTGCAGCACTTCAGCGCCATCGAGAGCGGCTATCGCGTGGAGTCGGAGAAGCAGAACCTCGAACAGTTGCGCGAGGATAACCGCCAGTTGCGCCTGAGCGAAGCGCAGTTGACCGAGCCGGGGCGCATCGACAGGCTGGCGCGCGAGCAGGGCTTGGCCGAGCCGCAGCCGGGCCAGATCGTTCAACCGGCCGAGACCGGCGTCTCCGCTCCGGCGCTGGCGATGGCCACGCCGCAGAGCACGGCGAACAGCTTTTAGCTCCTTGCCGGAATCCGATTCGGAGCAATTCTCATGCAGTCCGGCACGCAACCCACACGCAACCCCACGCAGCGCGCCACGCCTCTGAAGCGGGCGCGCTTCTGGCTTGTCTGCCTGCTCTTTCTCTGCTGGACGATGACGATTGCCGCGCGCCTCTTCTGGCTCCAGGTGGTGCGCCATCATGACTACGTCGCCCGCGCCGAACGCCAGCAGGGACGCAGCTTTCAGGTAGCTCCGCGGCGCGGCGTGCTCTTTGACCGCAATCAGCGCGAGCTGGCAATGACCGTGCAGGTGGACTCGATCTTCGCCGTGCCGGGCGAGATCGCGGACAAGCCCGCCGCCGCGCATCTGCTCGCCCCCATTGTCCACACCGATCCCGAAGATGCGCAGACAAGCGAAGAGCAGATTGCCGCGCGCCTCCAATCCGGCCACGGCTTTGCCTGGATTGCGCGGCGTGTTGCTCCGGATGTGGCTGCTCGCGTTCATGCGCTCACCGATCCCGGCACCGCCAAGGGCATCTACTTCCAGAAGGAGTTCCAGCGCTTTTATCCGGACAATGAAATCGCCGCGCAGATGCTCGGTTATGTGGGCATGGACGACAACGGGCTGGGCGGCCTGGAGCAGAAGTTCGAGGCACAACTTCATGGCGCTCCCGGCCAGATGCACACCGCGCTCGATGCCCGCCGCCACGTGATCGGATCAAGCGAGAGCGATCCTCAGCCAGGCCGCAGCCTGACGCTGACCATCGACCGGAATATCCAGTTCATGGCCGAGCGGGCGCTGGACCACGCGATGGAGCGCACCCACTCGGACAACGGAACCGTGGTGGTGCAGGACGTGCACACCGGTCAGATTCTCGCGCTCGCCATCCGTCCCACCTTCAACCCCAACCTCTTCCGCCGCTCGACCCCCGAACTGTTGCGCAACCACGCGGTCAGCGATGCTTACGAGCCCGGCTCGGTCTTCAAGCTGGTCACCTATTCGGCGGCGCTGGAAGAGGGCGTGGCCAAGCCCGATGACAAGATCGACTGCCAGGGCGGCCAGATCAAGATGCCGGGCGGGCGCATCATCCACGACGAAAAGGGCGAGCACTTCGGCGTCATAACGGTGCATGAGGCGCTGGAACACTCAAGCGACGTGGCCGCCGTCAAGCTGGCGATGAAGGTGGGCCAGGAGCGCTTCAATCAATACATTCACAACTACGGCTTCGGCGCGCGCTCGGGCGTCGAGCTGCCTGGCGAGACGCGCGGCTTGTTGCGCCCGCTCAATCGCTGGAATGTAGCGTCGATCGGCTACATCGCCATCGGGCAGGAGGTCGGCGTGACGCCGGTGCAACTGGTCTCGATGGTCTCGACGATCGCCAACGGCGGCGTCTACCTGCCGCCGCGGGTGCTGATGCCAGGACAGATTGATAGCAGCGCCAATGAAAAAACGTTGGCCCCACCGCAGGTGGCGCAGGCCTTCAAGGCCGGCGGCGATCTACCCAATCCCCTGCCCGACGGCGCTCACCGCGTCATCTCCACCATGACCGCGGCCCAGATGCGCAAGATGATGGAGGGCGTGGTGCTGTTCGGCACGGGCACCAAGGCGCAGCTCAACGGCTACTCCTCGGGCGGCAAGACAGGCACGGCGCAAAAGATCGATCCGGCCACGCACCAGTACTCGAAGACGATGCACATTGCGTCGTTCGTCGGCATCGCGCCGGTCAACACTCCCGTGATCGCCGTGGCCGTGGTGATGGACAATCCCAAGGACGGAGCCTATCACGGAGCGGATGTTTCAGCGCCGGTCTTCACCGAGGTGGCGCAGCAGGTGCTCGAATATCTCAGCGTGCCGCACGACATCGAAGTGCGCCGCACGCGCTCGACGGCGATTCAAAAGGTGACCGAGGATGACGCGCACGAGCAGACGGCCGACATTCACGCGCTCTACGACGCGGCCAACGATCTGCCCGGCGACGATCCCTTGCGCGACCCGAACCAACTGGCGCCCGCGCCGACGAACGCGAACCACGAGCCATCCAGCGCGCAGACGGCGAATGCGGCAACGAACACAACGCTGAACAAGACTCCCGTAATCGCCGCGCAACCCGCCGGAGCGCCGACGCAAACCGCGCCGGCGAAGGCAACGAGAACGGTGATCGTCTCCGATGGCAAAACACTTCCGGTTCCCTCGCTGATCGGATTGCCGATGCGCAAGGTGATCGAACAGGCCGCAGCCGCCGGACTCGATGTCCAGATCACCGGCAGCGGAAAGGTGCGCGAACAGGTGCCCGCGCCGGGCACGATGGTCCCGCCCGGAACCAAAATCGTCGTCCGCTGCGGACGATGAGAAGGCGCGCTGGTTGGAGCACTTGCCGGTAAGGCGATTCAATGAATGGTTACTATGCGTCGCGGTCTTTTACCAGCCTTGATTGGAAAAAATACAAATGATTCGAGTTATCCGTTTTCCCTGTTTACTGGATAATTAGAGCAAAACCACGATTTCCATGCCCAAGGCGCTTTGTCGAAGGTGTTGTTTTCTTGCGCCTACAGCATTTTCGCTTCTGGTGTATACAGAATCCTTGCAGTAAAGTGGCTTTTTCCTCAAGAAAAAGCCACCTTCGATGCGCTCGTAATGTCAACAAGTGAAGCGAAAATGCTCTGATATGGAGTGACCCTGTCAATGCCTGCACATCGATGGGGTTGTTTTTTTGTTTTCGTTGTTGCCGTTGTTCGAAGGCAGGGCCAGCAGCAGCCGGAGCAGCTTTGAGCGACGATTGATCAGTCTGATATTCGCGGGTTGAAACCGCATAATCTTGATCCGTCGGGAGCTGCCTCTGACTAGTGTCGCGAGTCCGGCTGAGCCTGTCGCATAGAGCATACGAGGATTCTCCTTCGTGCTTGCTCTCATCTGGCACCCAAACAGCCGTCAGATCGCCGCAGCGGTAACTGCGCGCCAATCGTTCCGCGTCGCGGCGGTCGGTCTTCACGCGGTCGCCGGCCCTCATCGGCACCAGCGTCGGCGCAATGACCTCGCAAGCCACGCCCAGTTCGGTCAACTGCCAGTAAAGAACGTAGCCCGTGGGACCGGCTTCGTAGCAGGCTTTCAACTGCTCTGATGGCCCAAGTTTCTTAATCATCTTACGAATCGAATCCGCGCGGTTGGCAATGGTTCCCAGGCTGTGCACCTCGCCATCCGGCTCAGCAATGGCAACGGCTATCGTTTCGGCAGGGACATCCAAGCCCAAAAATCGTACATTTTTCTTCATGACCGGTTCCTCTCCGCTTGTGGCTCTGAACTGTGCTTCTTGCTTGAATCACAGATTAACCCACGGTCAGCGCAGGGGACCGGTCACTCCATTTTGACTAGAGGATTGGCTCACCCTCGGCGATTGCCGGAGGCGGGTAGAGGATGTCGCCCAGCTTCTGGTAGCGTCCGGCGTAGAAGCTGATGGCATACTCGCGCACCGCCGTACTCAGCGGCCCTCCGATGCAGATGGCGGCCAGCGCCGCAATGACGAAGCCGACCAGGCCGACGATAGCCATAAGGAAGATGCCGACCGGCAGGATGCCTCCTGTGGCATTGGCGAAGGCCGAGTGAATCATGAACTCCAAGCCCGCAACCGAGCCGGCCAGCAGAAGCCCGGGCAGCAACAGTACGATGAACAAGCCGATGGCCGCAACCATGGGCAGCAGCAGGCGCAGCAGCGCGTAAAGGGCGAACTGGCCCTTCTCGGCCGTGATGCGATCCCAGACATCCAGCCAGGCTTCAAGGGCGGAGGCATCCTCCAGAGCGTAGTGGGGCAGCATCCAGTCGCGCAGGACGATGTGGATGAGATAGGCAATCAGCACCAGCAACAGGATGACGGGAACCAAGGCCAGGATGAGCGAGATCAGGACCGCGTAATCGGGATGGCCCATGGCGCGGCTCTGGTGATAAAGATTGACAAAGCCGGAGATAAACGGCAGCGCGGAGAGAATCATCAGCAATAGAAAGCTGAATCCCACCACGACGCTCAGCCAGAAGAAGCGCGTCGCCGGCTCGCGATAAAGCCGCCAACCGGGGCGAATCTCCGTGATGTTGTGGATGAGGCAATGAAAGTAGGCAAAGCGCAGGCGCGTGATCAGATAGGCGATCACAAACGAAACGACGATAATAATGAGCGCCACCACCGCAACGATCGCAATCAATTGCGGGATATGCGCGCCCAGATCGGGGAAATTGCCGGGCGCATGGAAGTTGGGCGCCTGACCGGGCTTGAAACCGCCTTGCTTCGAGCCATGAAAGTTGCCGCCGAGGCCCTCGGTGAGGATGGCGACCAGGCCGAGCTTCAGGTAGGTTCTCCACCGGAATGGCGAAAAAAGGAACTGCCTGGTGCGTTCGAGGGCTAGCGTGATGGCATCCGCAGCGGAGATGGCAAGCATAAGAATCCTTTCCAGCGAGGCGCTGTGCACTACATTACTACGCCGAAGCGGGGCGCGCAGTTCCGGAGGGGATTATTTTTCAGCCTTCTCGACGCTCTTCACGCGATGAATTTGGTGTGCAAATGGTCAGCCCCGGCAGGAAGACTCTCCCGGCCGGGGCTGTCGCGAGTCACCCCAACGAGTAAAAATCGCTCGCCAGGGACCCCGATTTCTTCGGGTCTCAAAATTCGGCAGGAGTACCTGTAAGCCGAATTCTGTCGTGTGCGGTCATTCCTCTAGGCGCCGCGTTGCCGCGGACACTCATCAGCGACCTACCCGGAGGTTCCGGCGTCCTGCGGACGGCAGCCCCCTGCGGGGCGACATCCACAGAATCTTGCAGAGCCGCCTGGGCGCATCGGGCCGATGCGCAGCCGAGCCCGGCTCCGGCTCGTGCTTCCCTCCCTATTTGGTCTTGCTCCGTGTGGGGTTTACCCTGCCCCCGGCGTTACCGCCGGAGCGGTGCGCTCTTACCGCACCATTTCACCCTTACCCCGGCGCTGGAGATTCCGCAACGGCGAGCGTACCCGGCAAGCCGGGAGCACTCGGGTCTTGCAGTTCCAGGGATGCCCTCCCGAAAGAGGGGTAGCCGAGGCGGTTTGTTTTCTGTGGCACTGGCCGTCCGTGAGCCTTGACGCTCACGTCCCGGACGTTATCCGGCACACTGCCCTGCGGAGTTCGGACTTTCCTCCCCCGGCGGACAAGCGCTTGCGCGCACGCTGCCGGCAGCGACCGCCCGGTCCTCCTGCCAGTTCTCAGTCTACCGCAGTTGCGCTTCGGCGCTTCAGCGCGCGGGCCACTCTTCGACGACGATGCCCAGATCGTTGAGCTGGCGGATGGCTTCTTCCAGGTTGCGGCGCAGCTTGGGGCGATCCTTGCGGGCGGCCAGCGGCGACTCGGCAACGGCGACGACGCGGCCATAGCGCCATGCGCCGGCCGGCAGTGCGACGATGGCCTGGACCAGATCGGCGGGGCGCAACTGTATCTCCTGGCGGCGCGCGCCCTCGGGTCGGAGCATTGTGCCCTGGCCGACGGTGCTGGGATTCGAGTCGGTGAGCGTGATGCGCAGGTCGAGCGACTCGGCGTCGACCGAGAGGAAGGGATTCATCCACGCGCCCGGCTCATGCACATCCACATACATACTTTTGGTGGGCAGCGGGATCAGGGCCAGAGCCGCTCGCTGGCGATCCTGCTCGCTGGCGGCGGCCTGTGCGGCGGCCTGCGCCTTCTGCTCGGCGGTGACGGCGGTCTGCGCGACGCCGACGACGGCCTGCTCTTCCTTGTGGCAGGCGGCCAGGCAAACGGCCAGCGAGAGAGCCAGGGCGGAAAGACCTTTGAGCTGGGAGCGCGGAATCACCCCTCAAGGATAACAGGCGGCCTGCTTGCAGTAGGATGGTATGCAGAAACCGGAGAGACAGATGAGGAAGAAAGTTGTGGCCGTCGTCGGCAGCTATCGCAGGGGCGGGGTTGTGGACCGCACGGTGGAGGCAATTCTGGCCGGAGCGCGGGAGATGGGCGCCGAGACGCATACGATCTATCTCTCCGAACAGCAGATCGATTTCTGCACCAACTGCCGCCAGTGCACGCAGCAGCCGGGCGCGGAGCGAGGCAAGTGCGCGCGTCATGATTGTCTGGAGTCGATCTTGACGGAGATCGAAGCGGCAGACTCGCTGGTGCTGGGCGCGCCGGTGAATTACTACAATGTGACGGCCATCTTCCGCAGATTTCTGGAGCGGCTGGTCGGCTATTTTTATTGGCCGTGGGGGCAGAATCTGCTGAAGCAGCGCAGCAAGGCGCAGCCGCGCAAGGCCGTGCTGGTGACCTCGGCCGGGATGCCGGGGCTGCTGATTCCGCTGGCCACCGGAGCGCCGCGAGCCTTGCGGCTGACGGCCCGGATGCTGGGCGCACGCACGGTGGGCAGCTTGTGGGTCGGCCTGGCCTCGGGTGAGGCGCATCCGGCGCTGGCCATGCGCACCCTGGGCCGGGCGCGGCGGCTGGGAATGAAGCTGGCCTAGCCGTTGCGATATTCTGACTGAGCGGAGTGGAGGCATTTTTCGATGGCAATGCGCTTTGGCGAAAACAAGAAGTCTTTTCTGATCGACCTCAGCGCCGATCCGTTTGTTGTGCCGCCCGGCTTCGAGGTCGTGGAGCACATCAAGGGCGACTTCCTGAACTGGATACCCAACCGGCCGCCGATCGAGCTTTATCTCACGCCCGATCAGCGCAAGGGGATCGTGGAGGGCGCAAAGCTGCTGGAGGATCTGGATAAGTACGAGGGAACGATGGCGAACGCCAACGCCCTCGATTATCTCTTCGAGCATCTCACCGCGGCTCCGTGGATTATTCCCGACGATTGGAAGAATGTCGAGCAGCACCGCTCGAAGCACATTCTCTTCTGGGGTACGCGCTACCGGCATGAGGGCAGCCTCTGCGTGCGCACGCTGGAGTGGAACGCGGATGCGCGGGAGCAGGTGTGGCGGACGGGCTATTGCTGGATCGACAATCGCATGAACTCGCAGTTTCCCGCGGCGATGGTGCGCAAACAGGCGCCTGCGCCCGCGCCGCCCGCGCCTGCGAAGGCGGAGGCCTGATGGAACGCGGACGCGGGAATAGGATGCAATCAATCTCTCGAATGGGACGGCTGGTTCTGCTGCTGTGCGCCGGGCTCGGCCTGGCGCGCGAAGCCGCTGGACTCGGCCTCGCGCTGCACCTTCCGGCCAGGGCGCCCAAGAGCTTTGCCCCGGCGACGCTGGTCGAGGCGGCGCATTATCTTCCCTGCGGCACGGGCTGCACGGCGATGACCGACGAGGCCAGCGCCTTCTGCTTCCGCGTGGGCGATCAGGTGCTGCTGGGCGAAGGACACAGCTACCTGCATGAGAGAAAGTTTTCCGCGCTGGAGGATCTGGCGGGCGAGCAGTTGCAACTGCGCTTCACGCAGCGGGCGCTGTGGGTGCAGCAGCCGGATGGACGTGTAATCAAGCTCGAGCGCGGCTCGGAGTATGAGCGCTTCAAGGATCTCGGCTGCGCGAGCGAGGTGCACAAGCCGATTCTGGCCGCGGCCTACGCGGAGAAGCGGCCCGCGCACGTGCCCGCCGACGCCTTTCCCGTGGCCGGCTCCGGCCAGGACGATCTCTTCCTCTGGTACCGCTGCAACCTGGACGCCGCAGGATCGACGATCGGCTGCGAGCGCTGGTACAGGAACGGCGACAGCTATGGCACCGACTGGTACTGCGCAGAGACGCTGACGGGCGAGGCGGTGGGCGCTATGGCGACGCTGGACGCGCTGAAGAGCCGCGACGGAAAGCTGGTGCTCAAGTCGGGCGCGGCGCTGCGCCACGACAACCGCGCGCGCACGAACGATGTGCTCGACCGGCCCGGCGAAGTTTGCCGGTAGCCTTCCGCGTGGGTAAGCCTATAAGGTTGGAACTCTGTCGAGGATGCCTAGCTTGGCTGCCATGCGCTGGCTGATGCGCATGGGGATCTTTTCTTCGTCGCCGAGCGTGAGAACCACATACCGCCGCCAAAAATACTTCGTTCTGCTGAACTGAATCTCATTCCAGGGAATGCGCAAGGGCGGATGGCCGATGCGCAGAAAAAAGATCACGGAAAGATAGAGTCCGTCCTCGGCGGCCCGCATGCGGATGCAACCGCTGTAGTGCGCCCAGAAGCGCATATAAATCGTGTAGGGAAACGGCCCCGCAGCGCGCACATCTCCATACGGCTCCGACTCCGCGCGGAAGCGTGCGCCGAGTGAGTGCCAGCCGGTGAGCAGGCTGGAGAGATAGCTGACGCCGCAGAAGATGCATACGACCGTTGCGGGCACGATCAGCAGGAAGTAGGGCGCCAAGGGAGTTGGGTCGGCTTGCATCGATCACCTCGTTCAATGAAACGACTCTTACACACCCACCGGAAATGGCTTGGGGCTGGACTCCTCGTCCGTGTTGGCGCCCGTGCGCCAGCGCTCGAAGCGGCCTTGCAGCAGGCTCATCAGGCCGGTGTACCAGTAGCCCATCACGAACAGGATCAGAAATGGCACGGTGAGGTAGTTGTGGCGGATGATGATGAAGACGATGGCCAGCGCGAAGAAGCCGCCGATGAGCAGTTCGATCCACGGCGTCAGCTTCAGCCGCTTGCGGTACTTTGCGGCCTGCGATTTTTCGCCCTTCTTGGCGACGCGGTATTTCGGCGTGCGCACGAAGGCGCTCTTGATGCCGAACAGAGCCTCCATCACCGCCTTGGTGTTGGTGACCGTAAGGCCGATGCCCAGCGCCATCAGAAACGGCAGATAGAAGATCGTCTTCCACCAGGTCTTGGGAAAGAGTTCGCGCTCGGCCATCAGATAAAAAACGGCGATGGATGCCGTGGATGCGGTGAACAGAGGCACATCGAAGATGAGCATCTGGAACCAGCCCTGGTAGGAGCGGACGATCATGGCGGGCAATAGCAGCGCGGACATGACGATCATCAGCGGATAACTCAGGTTGGCGGTCAGATGATAGACGGCCTCGACCTTGATCTTGCGCGGCACATTCGACTTGAACATCAGCGGCAGCACCTTGATGCTGGTCTGGATGAGGCCCTTGGCCCAGCGCGCCTGCTGCGTTTTGAAGGCCGTCATCTCGATGGGCAGCTCGCTTGCGCACTCCACTTCGGGCAGGTACTTGAACTTCCAGCCGGCCAACTGCGAGCGATAGCTCAAGTCGGTGTCTTCGGTGAGGGTGTCGTGCTGCCATCCGCCGCCGTCGCTGATGGCCTTGATGCGCCACATTCCGGCGGTGCCGTTGAAGTTGAAGTAGTCGCCGGTGCGCACGCGCGCGCCATGCTCGATGATGAAGTGGCCGTCGAGCAGGATGGCCTCGATCTGGGTGAGCATGCTGTACTCGCGATTCATGTGCGCCCAGCGCGTCTGCACCATGCCGATCCCCGGCTCGGCAAAGTGATGGATGACCTTCATCAGCCAATCGTGCGGCGGCACAAAGTCGGCGTCGAAGATGGCCACGTACTCGCCCTTGGCGACCTTGAGCCCGGCATCGAGCGCGCCGGCCTTGAAGCCATGGCGATTGTCGCGGTGAATGTACTCAATCGGGTTGCCCAGCGCGGCGTAGCGGGCGACGATGCCCGCGGCCACGGCTTGCGTCTCGTCGGTCGAGTCGTCCAGCACCTGAATCTCCAGCCTGTCTTTGGGATACTCCATCGCGCAGACGGCCTCGATCAGCCGGTCGATGACAAACTGCTCATTGAAGATGGGCAACTGGATGGTGACGCGCGGCAGTTCGTCGAAGTGGTTGGGTGGATTGGGATCGTAGTTCTTTTTATATTTGAAGTAGAGGTAACACATCGTGTAACGATGCACGCCGTAGAGAGCCAGGATGATCATGACCGCGAAATAAGGAAAGAGCACGGCCATGTCAAACGCGTTCAGGCGGTATGGCACCGTGGCGAAGGGATCGGCGAAGAGCATCTTCATGTAATGGCGCAGGCCGTGCTGAGGAGCAAAGACGGCCAGCGCCGAGAGGCGCATCGTGTGGCGCGCGGCAAGACCGCTCAAGCGACAAGCGGCGAAATTCAATGAGTTAAAAAGCGCGGCGATCAGGGCAAGCCTCCACGATATAGACACCAGCCATTGTAGCCGCTGGAGCACGAGCGCGGATAGAGCTTGCCCTGCTAAGCGATCAGTGGTTCACTGACCTGGACGGCGGGGCATACGTTGAATCGGCCGACGACGGGCCGCCGGGCATACCGGGGTTCAGGCTCTCGTCGCTCATAATCCTGGTCTCCGAGCCGAAGCGGTGGTATTGATTGAAGGCGACGTCGTTCAGGTAGGTCGTCTCCGCGCCCTTGTAATTCGAGCGGGAGGTTGCGCCTGTCTGATGCGCCGTATGCGCCTTCAAGCGAGAGACGCTGCGCACCGGGCAGGTGTATTTCTTTCCCGCAATGTCAATCAGGCTGTACTCGACCTGAATGCCGGCCTCGGATACCAGCTCGCCGGGTTGGAGATCGGCCTGCATGGTGATGCGCAGGATCGATCCATCGGCGGGATCGAAGGCCAACTCGCCGTGATAGGCGACGGTCTCCCGAAATACGCTCTTGTCCAGTGTTCCGTCATTGTTGAAGCCTTCCGTAATGCAGCAGAACTGCACCGGATAATGCGACTTATCGCTGGGAACCGAGTAGAGAAAGACCGCCGCCTTGCCGCCCGCGCCCTGCTCCCAGCGGCCCCAGGTGATCTTGCCATGCAGCGCATCGGAGACCACCAGGCCAAGGATGGGTCCGAACTCACCGTGGGAGGTCAGTCCGCCGGTGTAAGCGCCATGCTTCGCGGCTTTTGTATCGACCACTTCCAGGTGGTCGCGATAGGTCACCGGGAGGCTGGATTTGCCGACCACGTGCAGCGGCATGGCCGCCACCGAAGTGATGCCGGTCGCGCCCAGCTCATCCGATTGCGGCTGGTCCTCGAAGCCGGTCGTCTCGCGCACAGCCAGGAAATTGGGCAACTGGCGCGTGGTGGTATTCACATAATTGACAACTTGCGTCAGCATCTGGCGCGCCGCGGCCTGATCCGGCGGGGCGTCGGCGGGAATCTCCGTGCTGGGCGGCGGCAGGAATGCCGCTGAATCGGCCAGCATGACCAACTGCTCGCGGGATTTGTCGCCCGGTAAAGCCGCCTTCAATTCGGCGAGCTTGACCATATTCAGCCGCTCTGTGAGTACAACTCCTGCCAATTTCTGTGCCAGATCCGCATCCGGGCTGCCGTGTGCTTCGGTGAGCATCTGCTCCAGTTGCGCAACGGTTACCGGCGCGGCCTTGGCCTCTTCCTTGGCAAGTGCCGGCAGGGCAAGGCCTGCCAGCAAGACGATCAACAACAATCTCCTCATATTCCACCCACCCTTCGATTGGCCATCCGATTCCATTGCGCTCTCAGGCATTGCACCGTGCAGAGACTGAGCCTGTCTATCCGTTCGAATGATTCGACGGCGCGATTGGCCTGGATGTTATGCCGATTCTTGCACAAAAATTACTGACGCAATCGATCAAACAAGCAGCTATAAAATACCCAGCACGCGCAGCCGCACCAGTCCCCCGGCCAGCACGCCCAGGGGCGCGATTGCGACCAGCGCCAGTTGCAGCCACACCGGCTGATTGCCCTTGGTTTGCAACGCGCTCAGCGCGGCCAGAGCCAGCACAATGAGCGCGAGCGCCAGCGCATGCACCAGAGGATTGGTCGCCGCAGCCCAGGCCGTCCCATAGCCGCCCGAGGCCGCGGAGAGAAAGGACGATCCCAGATGCACGAAGCGATAACTCAATTGGCGCTTTCCTTCTTCGCTTGCCCAGCCGGGTTCGAGGCGGGTGAGGGCGTCGAAGGCCATCTGCGCGAGGATGACGACGGCAAAGCCCGTGACGAGCGCCAGGAATGCGTGCAGGATCACCACGGCAGCTTCGCCCCTTCCGGCTGCTCGCCCACCTCGCCGCGCTCGATGCGCTCAAGAAAGCTCCGCGCGAGCCTGCGTTCACCGGGATGCGCTTCGCCGTGCATGGAGCAGAGATCGAGGAACTCATCGCAGAGCGAGTTGCGCCGCTCACTCTGGGTCAGAATGCCTTGCAACGCCAGGGCCAGCTCGCGCAGCCGCTCGGCCTCCGGCCATCCTTCCTCTTCGTCGCCCACCAGCGCCAAATCGGAGAAGAGACCGCGCCGCCCGCGGGCAGCCTCATTCAGGCAGGCCATCAGTTGATCGCAGAAGGCCTGCTCCAGCGGCTCCAGAGGATTGGCTTCCAGCGGATTGGCTTCGGTTTCGTCGTAGGAGTCCATGAAAATCCCGATGGGCGCGGCGAAAAAGTACGTGCGCCTGCAATCAACAATCTCATCGACTGGGCGGCGGCTGTCAAGCGGCGCAGGGATCGCGGCGGCTTTCCGTGCCCGCGGCGATCGCCTCCTGCGAGCGTTCGTTGTCGGCGAGGAGGAGATAAAACTGCTCGGCGGTGACGGGGCGGCCAAAGAGCCAGCCCTGACCGAGGATATGCTGCGTCGCGCTGGAGCGGAAGAATCCCGACTGCTGACAGGTTTCGATGCCCTCGACGATCACCCGCAGGTGCAGCGCCTCGGCCATTGAGAGGATGTGCGGCAGGATGGAGAGGATGACCGACTCGGTGCCGATGGCCTGGGTAAAGGAGCGGTCAATCTTGATCGCGTCGACGGAGAGATCGTTGAGATAAGAGAGGCTGGAGTAGCCGGTGCCGAAGTCGTCGATATGCACCTGGTGGCCCCGTTCGTGCAATTGACGGATGGTGTCGATGGCCGCCTCGCGCAGGGCCGTAGAGCTTTCGGTGATCTCGATGGAGAGGTTTTCCGGCTTCATGCCGACGCGAAGAATCTCTTCGTCGAGCATGGGCAGGAAGTGCGGATCGGCCAGATCGGCGGCCGCCACATTGACGCTGAGGTGGAAGCCTGGATGGGTGCCGATGAGCTGTGCAAAGTCATGCGAGGCATGATGCACGGCGAGCCGCGTGATCTCGCCGACCAGGTCGTTCTGCTCGGCGATTTTGATGAATTGATCGGGTGGGACATTCACGCCGTCTTCATCGCTCCAGCGCGCCAGGGCCTCGGCGCCCACGATCTCTCCGCTCTCCAAGGCGACGATCGGCTGGTAGACAAAGCGCAGTTGATCTTTGTGAATTGCCCGGCGCAGTTGACTTTCCAGGCTGCGGTTGCGCCGGTAGAGCAAGGCGACCAGGAAGCCGAAAAAGCCGCCGATGGGTCCGCCCATGACAACCATCGCCTTCATCTCGCCGCGGTTGAGTGCGAGTGCGTCGGGCACTGAAAGATAGGCGGTGATGCAGATGTGGTCGATGCTGAGCAGGGAGCAGCGCGTGGAGTACAGGAAGCTGCCAATACGGAAGTCGCTATTCATCGTCCGTTGCGGCCAACTGGGCTGCGGGGCGCCGTTCACCACCAGAAGAGGCTGCTTCCGCTCCGGTCCAACCACCGTGGTGGCAATTTGCATGGGAGCGCTGTCCTGATGAATCTCGAAGAAGGGATATAAAACCACATAGGAATCGCCGTCCTGCAAGGCGACCACCTTGTCATTCGGCCATCCAAAGAACTGCGGATCGCGGTAAACCCTCACACCGTCGCTTCCGATCGACTCCGGCTTGGGTAGCTCGACGCTGGAGAGATGATCGCGCCCGATCGTTGTGGAGCAGAGGATCCGGTTGTCGCGGATGCGGCCAAGCTCCTTCACAAAAATCAGGTGGTAGAGCAGGTGATGGAGGAAGTCCATATCCTCCGGGGAACAATGGGGAATGGATGAAGCGTTCATCGCATCCAGCGCGGCGTGGTCGTCGCGGGCATAGGTTTCGGTTTCGACGATGGCGAGCGCCGCCTCGCGGCCGAGCCTGCCGGCGGAAAGCCGCAGAGCGATCTCATAGCCGATCCAATAGGCAACCGCATAACCGCAGAGCGCCGCCACCAGTGTGGCGGCAACAGTGATCAGCATGCGCTGCTTGAGGCTGCGCTTCATTAAGAAAGATCGCCCTCCATTTGCATACAGAACTATCCTGCAACTCCGGCATCCGCGGAACCGCAGTACCTGTTATATCGGAGAAAAACGGAATTTACTTCAAGAAAAAATTCCGTCTCTCAACCAAAGTTACTCAGCAAATTGGACGGCGCATCGATCCATTGGACGAAATGCCGCTTTCCCGCGATTCAGAGATTTGGGGATGGAAGACGCAGGCGCAGGGTTTGGTGCCAATCCGGGAGCGGATTTGGGTGTGAGCGCGGACGGTCGTTCACGGCCACCGACGCGCCGGCTGTCTTGTTTTGCGACAGTTGCGGGCTGTAAGTTAGTAGATTCGATCCGCTGCTGGATCAGTTGGGCGTGCGGCGCATCTGGTGAGGGGAACCTGGTGGGCGTGTGCCGCAACTTGCAAGGGACTATCGGTACGTCTTTTCGGAACGAATGAGAATGGCTGAGATGGCGACTGTTCTGGCCTCTCGGTCGAGGGTGAAGATCAACCGGTAACTTCCCGCCCGTTTGCGGTAATGGCTCTTCCATTCATTGCCCCTGAGCGGAATCACATCGCCTGCTATGGGATCGAATTCCATCTCGTCGATGGCGCGCCCGATCTGCTCTTGCCGGTCGCGGGGCAGCTTCTTCAACGCATTGACGGCTGACGCGGAAAGCTCAACGGCCCAGTTCATCTTTTACCGTCCGCCAGGATTGGGTGCGTCCGGCCCTGATCTCCGCCTGGCCCCGGCGAACCGTGACCGCCTCGCTGGCTGAAAGAGTGTCGTTGTCAATATCCACCAACCGCTTGGGGCGCATCCGCAGTTGTCCGCCTTCGGCGCTCACCTCGACAAAATCCCCGGCGCGCAGCTTGAGCGCATCAAAGACGCGCTTGGGAATGACCACCTGCCGCCGTTGACCGATCCGGCTCACCACTGAAGGCGCGACTGAACTTCCGCTAGACATACTTTCAGTTTAGCGGAAAAGCGGAAGATGTCAAGACAGCGGCTGAGTCGTCGTACGCCGTAGCCCCGGCTGTTCCCTGATCCCCTGTTTCCCCTGTTTCTCCACATTTTCATTGAATTTCCCGTCCAGTTGGGCTATTGTAAGGATGCAGACGCGTTTGTCCGCCGGAGTTGCCGTGACCGCACCGGCTGGCGGAGAGATGAGTGGGCTTACAGCCCACTTTTTATTTGCGGAAAAATCCCCCGTTTTCGGGGGCATTTTCCTTGGTTTTTGCTGTAGAACGGGGCAGACTCCGTAGGGAACGATGGCAGTCAAGCTGGATCTAATTCGCAAGGCCGCGGAGCGCGTGGCCGCCTCGCATGGGCTGGAGGTGGTCGAGTTGGAACTGGCCGGCACGGCCAAGGAACGCATCCTGCGGATTTACCTGGAGAAGGACGCCGCGGGCAGGGCGAAGCTGAAGGCGGCGATCGAAGCCGGGGCAGTGGGAGAAGGAAGCAAAGAACTCCCCGAGCGGCTGATCGAGGAGACGCACGCGGGCAAGCTCAAGGTCGAGCAGCTCTCCGGCATCACGCACGAGGATTGCGCCGAGTTCAGCCGCGATTTTGGCGTGCTGCTGGATGTGGAAGATCTGGTTCCGGGCGCGGAGTACACGCTCGAGGCCAGCTCTCCGGGGCTGGATAGGAAGCTGAAGCGGGCCGAGGATTTCGAACGCTTTCAGGGTTGCCTGGTCAAGGTGCAAACGTTTGAGCCGATTCGCGGCAACCGCAACTGGCAGGGACGGCTGATGGCCAGGGTTGGCGAGACGATCACGCTGGATCCGAGTGCGGTCAAGCAGAACAGCAAGAGCCGGAAGGCCGGCGTCGGCACGGTCGAGATTGCGCTCGAGAACATCGAGAAGGCGCAACTGGTGCCGGAGATTTAGCAAGTGCAGGGACTAAGGGACTAAGGGACTGAGGGACTAAGGGACTGAGGGACTAAGGGACTCGCCCTTCAACGCAATCAACTGAACCGGCGAAAGCCGCAAGCGACACCGAGAGAGCAAGCAGAGTTATGGCCAGCGTTTTGTATCAGACAATCGAGCTCTTGAGCCAGGAGAAGAGCATTGACCCCGCCATCGTCGTCGGCGCGGTCGAGGAGGCCATTGCCCTGGCCACGCGCAAGTTTTACAAGACGCAGGAGAATATGCGCGGCGAGCTGAACAAAGAGACGGGCGAGATTCTGGCCTACATTTACAAGACCGTCGTGGCCGACGACGAGCCGATCGAGGACGCGCTGAATCAGATCGCGCTCACCGAGGCCAAGGCAATCTCTCCCGAGGTGGAGGTGGGCAGCGAGCTGCGCTTCTATCGCGACACCACGCCGCTCGGCCGTATTGCCGCACAACTGGCCAAGCAGGTCATCTTCCAGAAGGTCCGCGAGGCCGAGCGCGACACCGTCTTCCAGGAGTATGCCCACCGGGAAAAGGAAGTGCTGAACGCGACGGTGAAGCGCATCGAGGGCCAGGACATTATTTACGACCTTGGCAAGGCCGAGGCGCGCTGCCCCAAGCGCGAGCAATCGCGGCTGGAGCAGTTCTCCATCGGCGAGCGGGTGCGCGTGGTTCTGCTCAAGGTGGATCGCGCGGCCAAGGGTCCGCAGGTGATCGTCTCCCGCGCCGCGCCCGAACTGGTTTCGAATCTCTTTCAGTCCGAGGTTCCGGAGATCTACGACAACACGGTGGTCATCCGCGCGATTGCCCGCGAGGCCGGCGAGCGCACCAAGATCGCCGTCCAATCCCGCGACAAGGACGTGGACCCGGTCGGCGCCTGCGTGGGCATGAAGGGCATGCGCGTGCAGTCGATCATCCGCGAGCTGCGCGGCGAAAAGATCGACATCATCGAATTCAGCGAGGAGATCACCACCTTCGCCGAGAAGGCCCTGCAGCCGGCCAAGGTGAGCCGCGTCTCCATCGCCGACCTGACGGAGAAGCAACTCGAAGTGATCGTCGACGACACGCAGTTGTCGCTCGCCATCGGCAAGAAGGGGCAGAATGTGCGCCTGGCCGCCAAGCTGCTCGGCTGGAAGATCGATATCAAGAGCGAGGAAGAGAAGCGCCAGGAGGTCGAGCAGCAGATGCAGGCTCTCTCCGGCGGAGCCTCCACGCCGATCGAGCAGGTCAGCGAGCTGGGCGACGGCATTATCCAGAAGCTGGTCGCTGCCGGCATCACCACCGTCGAGTCGCTGGCCGACATGACGCCCGAGCAACTGGAAGAGATTCCCGGCATCGGTGAAAAGACGCTGGAGAAGATCAGCATCGCCGTGCGCCACTACTTCGGCCAGTTTGAACAGGGCGAGGCGGGCCATGTGCCCGCCGAGGCGGAGAGCACGGAAGCCGCCGTCGGCGAAGAAGAGCGCGAGGCGGTTCTCGAAACCGATGCGGCGGAAGCGGAGAGCGCGGCCTCGGTCATCAAGGAAGCGGTGAGCGAATCGGCGGAAGTCGAATCTTCCTCTGCCGAGGCGGTCGAGGAAGCCGAGCAAGGCCGCGAAGAGTCGCTGCTGGAGAAGATTGAAAGCGCAACAACGGACGAAGAGGCCGCAAAAGAGGATGGCGCGTAAGATGCGCCCCGCACTTGCAGCCGATTTGTTCGATCACGAAACGTTGAAACTCAACCAATGCCAAGAGGTAGCTATGAGCATCTGACGGCTTTGGAAGACGATTTGAAAAGAGGCGGATGAGTAAGGTTCGTATTAACGATCTCGCGCGCGAGATGGAAGTCAAGAGCCGTCAGATTCTTGACGTGTTGACGGAGCTCGGCCTGGGCGCCGGCAAGACCCACTCCAGTTCTCTGGAGGAGTATGAGGCCGACAAGGTGCGGCAGCACTTCGAGCGCGGCTCGCGGCCGGCAGGCCAGTCCGGCTCGCAGGCCGGCCGCTCGGCGCAGAGTGTTGCGCCCAAGATCGATCTGTCGCATATCTCCAAGCCCGGCGATGTGCTGAAGGCCGTGCTGGCCAAGAAGCAGGCGCAGGAAGAGGAGGCGCGGCAGAGCCGTCTGCCGCATCGGCCAGCGGCCGCGCCTGTCGTCGCCGTGCCTGCCAAGCCTACTCCGCCGGTGGTTTCAGTGGCGCCGCCCCCGGCCGCTGCCGTTCGTCCCGAGCCGCGCAAGATCGTTCCTCTGCCCCGCTCCGCGCCGCCCATCGTCTCGGCTCCCGCCGCGCCCGCCATCGCCTCGCGTCCGCCGGTTGGCGCCGTCGTTGCCAAGGCCCCGGCAGGTGCTGTGCCCGCGCATCGTCCGGCCGCCGCCCAGCCGCCTGTTGTGGTCAAGCCGCCGGTCGCCAAAGTCGTTCCTCCCGCCGAGCCCGTGGCTGAGCCTGTCACTGCTCCGGTTGCCGCGCCCGAGGCCGTTGCACCCGCCGCGCCTGCGGAAGCGCCAACAGTCGCCGCTGCCGTCAAGGACTCTGGCGAGTCGACCGATCAGGCCGCGCCCGTTTCTGAAGCCGCCACAGTTGCGCAGGTCTCTGCCGCCGCGCCCGACGCAGCCCAGCCCGCGCACCGCCCCAAGGTTCATCCGGCGCCGCCTGCGCCGCCCGCTCGGCGCATGGTGATGCCGCAGACCGGCCCGCGTCCGGTCTACACCGCGCCCCCGGTCGTCGAGACGCCCGCATCGGCCAACAGCGGAATCGCCGCGGGCAGCATTCAGCGCGGACGACCGATCTTCGACCGCAACCGCCCAGCCGGCGCGCCCGGCAGTTATCCGCCGCGCAACTACTCCGGCGCGCCCGGCTCACCCGGTCAATTTGCCGGCGGCCCGCGCCCCAAGCATCCCACCCGCACAACGCCCGGCGGTTACGCCGGCACGGGCGGCGGTTATGGCGGCGCAGCCACGGGCGCACCCGGCGCGCGTCCCGGCTTTGGCGCACGGCCCGGCTTTGCTCCGCGCCCCGGCGGACCGCCCCGTCCCGGCGGCGCGCCTTCCACCGGTGAAGCGCCTCCGCGTCCCGCGCGCGCTCCTTCGCGCGGCCGTGGCGGACGCCAGCAGCAGTATCCCAAGACGAAGGAAGGCCCGATGAAGGGCTTTGTGCCGCCGCCTCGTTACGGCGGGGTGCAATACGGCGGCGAACCCCTGCCCATCACCCGCGAGGTCACCGTCACCGAAGGCATCAGCGTCAAGGATCTGGCCGAGAAGCTTGAAGTCCGCGCCAAGGATCTGATCGCCACCCTGCTGATGAGCGGCATCTTCGTCACCGTCAACCAGTCGCTGGATGCCGAGATGGTCAAGGATGTGGCGGCCAAATTCGGCGCCGCGGCCACGGTCATCAGCTACGAAGAAGAGATCGCCAATCAGGCCATCGAAGAGGTTCTCGAGGCCGAAAACACGGGAGAGCTTGAAGTTCCCCGTGCGCCCGTCGTCACCGTCATGGGCCACGTCGATCACGGCAAGACCTCGCTGCTGGACGCCATCCGCGAGACCGACGTTGTCGCCGGTGAAGCCGGAGGCATCACCCAACACATCGGCGCTTACAAGGTGAAGTTCGCCAAGGAAGGCTCACCGGCCTCGGGTCGCGAGATCGTCTTCCTCGATACGCCCGGCCACGAGGCCTTTACCCGGATGCGCGCCCGCGGCGCCAAGGTGACCGACATCGTCGTCATCGTCGTTGCCGCCGACGACGGCGTCATGCCGCAGACCCTCGAGGCGATCGACCACGCCAAGGCAGCCGGCGTGCCCATCATCGTCGCCGTCAACAAGATCGACAAGCCCGAAGCCGATCCGGACCGGGTGCAGAAGCAGCTTGCCGATCGCGGCCTGGTTCCCGACGATTGGGGCGGCGACACGCCCTACGTCAAGGTTTCCGCCAAGAAGCGGATCAATCTCGACGGTTTGCTGGAGATGATCTGCCTGGTTTCCGACGTCAAAGCGCCCAAGGCGACCCCCGGACGCAAGGCCGTCGGCTCGGTTCTCGAGGCCAAGCTCGATCGCGGCCGCGGCGCAGTCGCCACCGTTCTCGTCCAGGACGGAACCCTCCGCCTCAACGACTCCTACATTGTCGGCAACACCTTCGGCAAGGTCCGCGCCCTCTTTGACGATCGCGGACGGGCTCTGGAAGAGGCCGGTCCATCGACGCCGGTCGAAGTTCTCGGCCTCGAGGCCATGCCCGACTCCGGCGACACCTTCCTGGTCGTCGCCGATCGCGACAAGGCCAAGGGCATCGCCCAGTATCGCAAGATGAAGGAGCGCGACGCCCAACTGGCCAAGAGCAGCCGCGTTTCACTTGAAGGCCTGGCCGAGCAGATTCGCACTGCCGGCGTCAAGGATCTGCCGCTCATCATCAAGGGCGACGTCACCGGCTCGGTCGAAGTGCTGGCCGACTCGCTCGTCCTCAAGTCCACCGAGAAGGTCAGGGTCAAGGTCATCCACTCCGGCGTCGGTTCCATTACCGAGAGCGACGTTCTTCTGGCCACGGCCTCGAACGCCATCATCATCGGCTTCAACGTCCGTCCGGAGCGCAAGGCCGCAGAGCTGGCCCAGCAGGAAAATGTGCAGATTCGCCTGCACTCGATCATCTACGAGCTGCAGGACGAGATGCAGCTCGCGATGCTCGGCCTGCTCGATCCCACCTTCCGCGAGAACTATGCGGGCCGGGCCGAGGTCCTGCAGGTCTTCCGCATTCCCAAAGTCGGCACCATCGCCGGCTGCCGCGTGCAAGACGGCGTCATCCGCCGCGATGCCGAGGTCAAGGTGATGCGCGACGGCGTGCAGCTGTTCAAGGGCAAGATCAGCTCGCTCAAGCGCGTCAAGGACGATGCCCGCGAGGTCACCAACGGCATGGAGTGCGGCATCGGCCTGGGTGGCTTCAACGACCTCAAGGAAGGCGATCTGATCGAAGCCTTCTCCACGGAAAAGCTGGCCGCCGACCTCGGCGCGCTCACCTCTGCCAAGGCATAACTCAACTGGGTGCCCCATCCTCGCCGCGTATTTGTTTTTGCGGCTAGGGTGGGATTGCCCGCTCCTCTCGACGAGAAGCGGGCCGCTTTTATTTGGAGGGAATTTCATCGCTCCATCGATGGAATCCCGAGTGAAGTGCAAAAGAAGGACGCTGCCTGGGCGGGACATCCAGTCATTGGATGAACATTGTATGTTCTCTATTTTTGCTGAGAGTCGGCGCGCTCGCGGTTCAGAGCCAGTAGACGCTCCAGCAGCTCGGCATCCGTCAGCGTCGCCGGCCAGCCGTAGGCCGCGAAGACCGCCTCGTCCAGTTTGCGGTGGGCGTTCTCCAGCCAGGTGGGACGCTTGTTGTAGAGATTGGTCAGGGTCAGCTTGGCCAGGGCCTCCGGCGCGGCATCGGGCGGGTTGAGCCAGTTGTCGCGCTTGTGAACGAGCTCTCGCGCGGCCTCGGCAATGGCTTCGACCAATGGAGAATCCTGCGGCTCCTTGCCCGGCGGCCAGGGAAAGGGGAAGGTCTCGAACGTCGAGGTGGGCGTATAGCGGAAGCCGCTCTCCACCTCGCGCAGTTGCGTCCCCTGCGCCCGCGCCCAAAGTTCATGCACGCGCGAATGCAGCACGCCGAAAAAGTAATCGTCGGAGCGGGCGATGGCGAAAACCGCATGATCTGGCAATATTTCTGCTTTCATCCATGTGAATATACGGTGTTTTGAAACGCCAGGCGTCGCGATGTAACGGTTGAACATTGCAGTTGCTTTGCGGTAATCCGTTCGTGGTTCGCCGTGAATCCACCACTTGACACGATAACCCTCCCGATTATTCTCCAGCCGCTTGGCCTCCACGTGCACTCTCAGATACTCGAACGGCATCTCGTAGAGCGCTGCCTCTTCTTCCGGCATATCCACGCCAAAGTCGACGATGTACATGCCGCGCGGGCGGCGCGTGATGTCGAGGGCGTTGACCCAGGGACGCACCACATCGGAGTTGGGCCTGCCGTTCGGGTTGATAGGCGCGGCCAGCATCCGTCGCGCAGTCTCCGGATCGAGGTCGAAGGCTCCGACCTTGGTGGTGCCCATGAAGCAGAGGCCGGCATTTTCCTTGAGCAGCCGTGCGCGCGTGGCATCCGCGCCGGAGGTAAGATCGGGATTGATGGCATCGACCGCAACGCCATCCAGCGTGCGTTCCATCTGTTCGCCGCCGTCAAAGCCAACGATGGATATATGAACCGCCGCTCCCTCGTTGATCCAATTGCGATCGCTCCACGCCATGAAGATGCTTCCCGAGTCGGCGATGCGCTTGAGCACCTCGCGATTGGCGCCGCCGCGGATGCCCTGTGTCGCCACCAATCCCGCGGCGCGGACGTGCTTGCGCTCGACCATCCTCCGCGCTTTCTCAAACCAGTAGGTCACAAGATCGGCTTCGGCGGGGACGCGGTCGTTATAGAGTTTGAGGAGACTATCGACATAGGTGTCGCCGAGGTTGCGGCGTAGCAGCTTGCCACCCAGGAACGGCGGATTGCTGACGATGAAATCCACGCTGGGCCAGACCGGCTCGCGGGGATTGCCCTCCGCATCCAGCTTCGGTTTGCCCTTGCCGTCGAGTTCCATGATCGCGTCGCGATGCTGGATGTTGTCGAGCACCCTCAGGATCGGCTCTTCCTCCTCGCCCATGGCGTTATCCTTGCGCCATTGCAGGTAGCCGATCCAGACCACGACCGAGGCCAGTTCATGCGCGTAGACGTTGGTCTCGATGCCGTACAACTGCGAGGGGCCGACCTTGCAGGGCAGGTATGCCAGATGGTGGTCGATTGAGAAGACCTGCGTCTCTTTCCATAGGTTGAGCAGCAGGTTGAGCGAGAGGTAGAGGAAGTTGCCGCTGCCGCATGCCGGGTCGAGGATGCGCACGTTGGCCAGTTCATCCATCCAATCCAGCAGCTTGGATTCCAGTTGAGCGCGGAGTTTGGCCCGGGAGCTGTTGCTAGCGGTCTCCATGGCTGCGGCGATCTCTTCCGCTCCGGCCTTGACCTCGTCCCAACGGCGGCGCAGGGGGGCCATCACCACCGGCTCCAGAATCAGCAGGATGTCTTCGCGGCTGGTATAGTGCGCGCCCAACTGCGCGCGCTTGCCTTCATCCAGAATGCGCTCGAAGAGGGTGCCAAAGATAGCCGGCTCGACGCGGCTCCAATCCAACTGCGAGGCGTTGCGGAGAATGCCCATATCCTCATGCGTCAGATCGAAGACAGTCGTGTCATCGGCGCGAAAGAGTCCGCCGTTGAATTGGTGAATGCTGATGTATCCGAAGCTTTCGTCGCCGAGGGCCATGGCGCGGAAGAGATTCTTGAGTTTGCGTACGAACTTGCGCGGCTCCTGGCGATCCGCCTCGATCATCTTGCGGAAGATGTTATCCGGCAGCAGACCCACGCTGTCGGCGAAGAGGCAGAAGAGCAGCCGCATGATGAAACGCGCCAGCGCCTCGTTATCTGCTTCCGGCTTGCGCAGGTTCGGAATCAGCTTGGTGAATTCCTCCGCCGCCCTTTCCGTGACACGAACTTCGAATGCGCCCGGCTTGAGCTTGCCGGGATCTGAAAAGACGGCGCGCAGAATATCGAGCGCGGATAGGTCCGAGCCGGGATTCGGCGCGGGCAGCATCAGGTCGTCAAGGGTGAACTTGTAGATCAGCGGCTTTGTATTGGTGAAATTGGTGTGGACCTCGAAGCGAAGAAAGTCGCAGACAACCAGCAGCGGAGGATTATCGAGGTCAGCGCTGTAATTGAAGAGTTGCTGGTAGGCTGCTTTGAGGTCCTTATGCTTGCCCTTGTACTCCCAGCCGAAGAAGCCGCGCTTCCAGACGTCGGCAAAACCCTTGTCGTCACCGGTTTTGTTGACGCGCTTCTCGAAGGCGTAATCGAGGCCCTTGGGATCGGCGGCGGCCGGATGCAGTTCGTTGAGGATTTGGCAGAGATCGATGAAATGCGAATGCGAGCCCGCGCGCTCGGACAACTCGCTGTCCTTCCAGCGGCGAATGAATTCAGGCAGGCTCAGGTTCATGACGTAAGACGAGTTTACCGCGACGGGCTAGTGTCGCGTCGTGGGAAATGAGGGCATTTATTTAATGGGCGAGGATATTTTCGTTGCCGAGGATGCGATAAAGAGTTGACCGGCTGATGCCGAGTTGGCGGGCGGCGCGCAGCTTGTTGCCGCGATTCAGATCCAGAACATATTGCACGTGATGCTGGATGACGGCGTCCAGGTTGAGGGTGTCGGTGTGCAGGGCGGCCGATTGCTGCTGGGCATCCAGCGAGACTTCCATGCCGGTGGGCAGGGCGAGGTCGTCGGGACGGATGACGCCGTTCGCGGCTTCCAGCAACGCAGTTTCAAGGACGGCGGCCAGCTCGCGCACATTGCCCGGCCAGTTGTGTTGCAGCAGGCGGGCCAGGGTTCCGGGGCCGAGGATCACAGGGCGCTGCTGATAGAGATGGCAGATGCGGTCCAGCAGCGACTGGGCGAGGACGGTGATGTCTTCGCGGCGCTGGCGCAAGGGGGGAATGGCAAAGCGGACGGCGGTCAGGCGGAAGGCCAGATCGGGCAGCAAGAGGCCCTGCGCGGCCATCTGCCGCAGCGAAGTCTGCGAGGAGGCAAGCAGAACGAAGCGGCCCGGCGGACGGTCCTGGAGGGATTTGAGCACGCTCAGAAGCAAGCCTTGTCCCGGAGGCGCCAGCAGGTCAACCCGGTCCAGGTAGGTGCAGCCGGCCAGCGTGGCGGGATCGGCGTCGGTGACCAGCCACTCGCGCGCATCGCGGCGCAGGAAGCTGGTGGAGGCCAAAGGCGATCGGCTGTAAAGATAGCGGGCCAGGGTATGCTTGCCGGAGCCGTGTTCGCCTTCGATCGCGGCCACCTGCACATGAGGAGCTGCCATCTCGGCCTGCATCAGCAGCTTGCGCCAGGCAGCGCTGACGCCTACGGGCTGGGATTCGGAGGGAGAATCGACCTCGACGAGAGTCAGACGGGAGGCCGGAGCCGGGGGATGAGGCTGGAACTGAGCGGCATTTTGCATAGCTCTCAACGCACCTCGCCTCCCTGGCCGGGCAGCTACTTCCATGTCCGACACTGGTTTCATCGGCACAAGGAAAAAAAACATGAACGGGAAAGAGTTTGAATATTTGTGGAGGAGAATTGGGAGGAATTGTCTTTGATTTCAAAGGCTTCAACGCAGGGGATCGTTCCCCGATGCCGGGGATCGGCAGGCCAGTATAGCAAAACCACGATAGGTGTACCCAGCGCAACGGCACTCAAGTATTGTTTTCCTCAAGAAAACAACACCTTCTAGAAAACGCCTTGGGCATGGAAATCGTGGTTTTGCTCTACAGCATTTTCGATTCTGGTGTTTACAGAATCCATGCAGAAAAGTGGCTTTTTCCTCAAGAAAAAGCCACCTTCGACTCACTCTTGATGTCAACAAGTGAAGCGAAAATGCTCTAAATGCCACAATAGGAACAACCGCAGCTCCTTCGACTCCCTTTGCTACGCGTTGGCCGCTCAGGAGCACAGATTTGATGACGGTCGCCCAGGAGGACAGGGATATTCTCACTGCTCAGAATCTCTGTGCATCGCAGAATGAGCGCAGCTCCGGATGAGCATTCTCTAACGGAAGCGCTTGGAGGGCTCGTCGCTGAAGATCTGGCCGTCGCGGATATGCACCACGCGATGGGCGTACTCGGCGATGTCGGGCTCGTGGGTGACGAGCACGATGGTGTTGCCCTTGGCGTGCAGAGTATCGAAGAGCGCCATGATCTCAATGCCGGTCTTGGAGTCGAGGTTGCCGGTGGGCTCGTCGGCCAGGATGATCGAGGGGTTGTTGACCAGGGCGCGGGCGACGGCGACTCTCTGGCGCTGGCCGCCGGAGAGTTCGTTGGGCTTGTGGTACATACGCGATTCCAGGCCGACGCTGGTCAGCGATTGCTTGGCGCGCTCGATGCGCTCGGCCGCGGGGGTGCCGTTGTAGATCAGCGGCAGCTCGACGTTGTGCAGTGAGGAGGCGCGGGCCAGCAGGTTGAAAGTCTGGAAGACGAAGCCGATCTCCTTGTTGCGGATGCGGGCCAGTTGATCGTCGTCCAGTTCGCTGACCAGCTGGCCATTGAGCCAATACTTTCCCCTGGAAGGCGTATCCAGGCAGCCGATCAGATTCATCAGCGTGGATTTGCCGGAGCCGGAGGGCCCCATGATGGCCACATATTCGTTGTGGCGGATGCTCAGGTTGACGCCGCACAGGGCGTTCACCTGCTGCTCGGAGCCCATATCGTAGGTGCGCCAGAGATCCTCGACGACGATGACGTTGCCGGTGGGCCGCTGCTCGGTTTGCGTATCGACTTCAGTGGTGGTGTCGAACAATGCCATCGCTAGTTGTCCTTTGCCTGCGAAGATCTGCCGGTTATGAGCCGCTGCCCGGCTCGGCGGCCATCGGCTTTGCGGTATCCCGCTTGACCAGTGTATTGCTTTTGAGCGTGCGCAGCGTCTTGTAAGGGCCGAGGACGATCTCGTCGCCCTCCTTGATGCCGCTGAGCGCCTCGATGTCGGTTGTTCCGGTGATGCCGGTGGTAACGGGTACGAAGCGGGTGCGCAGCTTGCCGCTCTTGCCTTCGATCACAAAGACGCCCTGCTGCGCCGGTGCTTTGACGGCGGCCGCGCTGGAGGCGGCCTGCACGCCGCCCTTGGCTTTGTCGTCGTCGGGCGAGTGCATGACGAGCGCCTGAATGGGAAGAGCGATCACGCCCGGCTTTTGCGCGGTGGTGATCTTGGCGGTGGTCGACAGGCCGGGGCGGAGTTCGCTGCTGGGCTGGTCGAGGGTGACGACGACCTTGAAGTCCTTGGCCTCCTCGGTGCCGGAGGTCGAGGTGGAGGTGGCCTGACCGGTCGAGCGCAGCAGTGCCTGATCGCCGACCAGCGTGACATGGCCCTTGAAGACCTTGCCGGGCAGGGCGTCGACGGTGACATCGGCCGGCTGGCCCAGCTGGACGCTGACGATGTCGGTCTCATCCACCTTGATCTCGGCGGTGATGACGCTCATGTCGGCCAGGGTCATCAGCGTGGAGCCGGCCGTGTTCTGAATGCCGGTCACAACCGTCTCGCCTTCTTTGATGGGCATATTGGTCACAATGCCGTCAAAGGGCGCGCTGGCGATGGTCTTGTCGAGCATATCCTGATTGGCGCGCAGCGTGGCGACCTGCGTGCCGAGGTGTCCGCGCGCGGAATCGGTCTGGGCTTTGGCCTGGTTCAACTGCGCCACGGCCTGGGCCACGCTGGCGACGTCAGTGTCGTACAAGGCCTTCTTGGCGTCGAAGTTTGCCTTGGACTCGATGCCGGCCTGATAGAGGGCCTGCTCGCGCTCCCAATCGAGCTTCTTCTGCTCCAGATCGGCCTTGGCGTGTTCCACATTGGCTTCGGCGGTCTTTTCCGCGGCAATATAAGAAGAGATGTCGGTCTTGGCGGCGGCGATGGCCGCCTCCTGGCCAACAACGTTGGCTGTTTGCTGCACATTCTCGATCTGGGCCAGAACTTCGCCCTTCTTCACCGAGTCACCCTCTTTGACGTAGAAGCGGGTGACGCGGCCCATGACGTTGGCGCCGACGTTGACGTAGGTGGTTGGCTTGATCTGGCCAGTACCGCTGACCACAGTGGTCAGGTCCTGGCGCGCGATCTTGGCGGTCAGAACCTTGGTGTAACCGGACTGCTGCCGCCAGATGAAGAGAGCAACGAGGGCGACAACGGCCACTGCGGCGAGTGAGATCAACAGAATCTTTTTGATGTTCATGCCAGAATTAAGCTCCAGGTCTCTTCGATTCAGTGTACGCAATCGCCGCTCGTCCGGTTCCCTCGGGCTACAGCCGGCTCCTGCGCTCGCGGTTGCCCGTCTTCCGGCCCGCGATCTCTGAATGGACTTGTTTCTTGGACGCGAGAGCGGCCCGGCAGGTCTCAAACTCAGGTCATTAAAGGGCAGGGAAGCCACGGATGGTAAGGAGGAATCCAGTGGATAGGTGCACTCTGGTGTGCTGAATCGAGAAAGATGAGCAGCGGAGGATGCTGATGGGTGGCCGAATTTTCTGTCTTACATTTGTCTTACAAAGAAATTTCTCATCCGGACCGTCGGTTTTGCAACACGGTATCCGCCATCTCCGCCCCTTTACGCGGGAATGGGCGGGTCATGGAACTTGTGGGCCGGATAGAAGCTGCCTTCGCTCTCGTTCGCCTGCCGTGGGCGTCCAAGAGGCAGCCCTCTTGATCGCCGGTTGCCCGGCCCACCGGGAAGCCGTAGAATGAGGGTTTGCAGGAGTCTTCAAGGAACATGACGCAGAACCGCACTTTTCTTCTGATTGCTGCTGTTGGATGCGGCCTGGTTTTTCTTCCCGCCGCCGTGCTTCGCGCCCAGCAGACGAATAACGCGCCGACCCTACCGGCGGCCACGAGCCCCTCGGCAACGCCCGAGGATGTTGACCCGCTGAAGCGGGAGCGTACGGATCAGGAGAAGCGGGAGGCGCGCAAGGCGGTGCGCCAGGAGATCAAGGGCGCGTACAAGACCTGGCTGGAGCAGGACGTGGCCTACATCATCACGGATGAAGAGCGCAGGGCCTTCAAAGGTCTGGGCAACGACGAGGAGCGCGAGGCCTTCATCGAGCAGTTCTGGCAGCGGCGCAACCCCGATCCGGATTCGCCGGAGAATACCTTCCGCGAGGAGCATTACCGGCGCATTGCCTATGCCAACGAGCATTTTGCCGCCGGCAAGCCGGGATGGAAGACCGACCGCGGCCACATCTACATCAACTTCGGACAGCCGGATGAGATCACCTCGCACGCCTCGGGCGGAAAGTATGACCGGCCGGTGAGCGAAGGCGGCGGCGAGACGGAGACCTATCCCTTTGAAGTCTGGCGCTATCGCGAGCTGGAGGGGATCGGCGAAAATGTCGAGCTGGAGTTTGTGGACGACTGTATGTGCGGCGAGTATCGCTTCACCATCGATCGCGGCGCCAAGGATGCGATGGCGCACATTGCCAACGCCGGCCTGACGATGGCCGAGCAGATGGGCGGCGGGAAGCAGTATCGCTTTGACGGCCTGGAATCGCTGGGCCTGAGCAAGCAGGAGAAGAACGCCCATGAGTCGGACTCCTTCAACCGCATGGAGTTGGCGGAGAAGCTCTTTCAGCCGCCGCCGGTCAAGTTCGCCGATCTGGACGCCTTCATCTCCGAGCACAAGATTCTGACCGGTCCGATCTTTCCCTTCGATGTGCGCACGGATTATGTAAAGGTGACTGAGAGCGCGGTGCTGGTTCCGATCACCGTGCAGATCAAAAACCGCGACATCACCTTCGAGACCAAGGATGGCGTCTCCAAGGGATATGTCAACATTCTTGGGCGCGTGGCCACGATGACCCACAAGACGGTGCAGACCTTTGAGGACACGGTGCAGGTGGAGGAGCCTTCGGAGCTTTTGGAAAAGGCCCTCGATCACCAGTCGGTCTACTGGAAGGCGCTGCCGCTGATGCCGGGACTCTACCGGCTGGATATCGCCATCAAGGACGTGAACAATCCGGACCACAAAGGCTACTATGGGCGCGGAATCGAAGTTCCCACCTATCACGACGAGAAGCTGGGCTCTTCGACGCTGATCCTGGCCGATCAGATGAAGACCGTCTCCTCGCATGAGATCGGCAGCGGAAACTTCATCATCGGCAACACCTTCCTCCGTCCGCGCGTGAGCACGCCGACGGCCAGGAATCCCAATCCGCCGGTCACATTCCAGCGCTCGCAACAGTTGAGTTTCTGGGTTCAGTTTTACAACCTGGGCATCGACGAGACCAGCAAGAGTAATCAGGCCACGGTAACCTATCAGATTGTGAAGGTGAACCCGGCCACGGCAGCCGCCGCGGCCACGGAAACTGTTGTCTTCGAAAAGCAGGTGGATTCCAAGGATCTGGGATCGCACAGCGACCAGATCACGGTGGAGAAGTCGCTGCCGATGGCGGGGCTGGAGCCGGGAAGATACAAGGTGACGGTGAAGGTGATCGACGCGATCTCGAAGCAGGAGCTTGCGCAGTCGGCGCCCTTTGTCGTTGAATAGCGTGGAGCTCCCACAGCATCAGGACCGGGCGTTAGATCCGGGCAGCCGTGCGGAGTATTGCTCTGTGAAGGATGCCAGTGACGCCGCCAGGTCTTTTTGGACAGTGACGCCGCACCGATTCCATCTCGTTGTTTTCGCGCTGCTGATTGTTTCCATCGTCGGCTCGGCGCGCGCGGCCTCCACCGGCTCGGTCTCCGGAGTGGTGCGCGACTCGTCGGGCGTGCCGCAGATCGGCGCTGAAGTCCAATTGCTGCGCCCGAATCTGAGCGTGATCGCCAGCGTCTATACGGACGCCGCCGGCAGCTATTCGTTCTCCTCGGTCGAGCCCGGGCGCTATGCGCTGAAGGCCACCGGCGCCTGGTTTCTTCCCGCCTTGCGCGAAGACCTGCGGATTCGCTCGAAGACCATCGTCAATCTAACCCTGAACAGCCTGTACGAGGCGATGCAATGGTTGCCGGCGGAGCCGGGCACCGGCAAGACGCAGGCGGAGGATTGGGCCTGGACGCTGCGCTCGGCGGCCAACCGCCCGCTGCTGCGATGGCTGGAGGACGGACCGCTGGTGGTCGTCGAGGGCAACACGGATGCCCGCCCCAAGCTCAAGGCCCGCCTGGAGGCCTCCGGCCAGGAGAATGTCTTTGCCCAGAGCAGCGAGCGCCTCTCGGCGGCGATCGATAGCCGGCCCAACCAGCGGCGCGAGCTGATGGCCAGCGTTGCCGTCGACTCCGGCGCCGACGCGAGTGTCGAGTCGATGGCCGGCGTGCGTCAGCAACTGGGCTTTGCCGGCTCGTTGCAGTCGGTGGCCGCCGTGGCCTTTCATCCCGAGATCGAGAGCACCGGCCCGGAGCCGCTGAATGGACTGGTGGAGCTGCTGGTGAACGCCTCGGAGACGATTCATCTGGGTGATGCCGTCCAGGTGGAAGCGGGCTCGAGCGGGGTTGTGGCCCGGCTCTCCGGCGATGCTCCAGATACTGTCTCCAAGCTGCTGCCCTTTGCCTCGGTGAACTGGCGCAGTGGCAATAGTGGAATTCGCTACCGCGTGCGCACGCAACTGCCCGGCGCGGCGGATCAGGACGACTCGGAGGCAAGCAGTTGGCTGCCCGCGCTCTCCGCGCGCAACGGCGCATTGGCCATCGAAGATGGATTGCACCAGGAGATCGGCTGGGAGCGGCAGACCGATCGGTCGGAAATCACGATTTTGGTTCTCGACGACAGTGTCGACAATCCTGCGGTGGAGGCGATGAGCCATCTGGCCGCGGGAAAAGCGGCAGACTCCGCGGCGCTGCTGGATCCGGAGAGCGGGTTGCTGCGCGCGGCCGGGCCGCATTTGTCCTCTTTAGGCGCCGAGGCCAGCTTGGAGCACCAGTTGCCCGAGGGCCTGCGCGCCCGCATCGAGTATGCCAATAGCGATGCCCTGGTCTTCACGGCAGCCTCGGGGGCCTCGCCTGCCTCCTTGCTTGAACTGCTTGACGGGCTGCATCCCCGGCGAACTCAGGCCTTTTCGCTCTCGCTCTCGGGCACGCTGGACGGCGCGGGAACGCGCTGGCGCGCCAGCTATCGCTGGCAGCCGGAGAACTCGGTAACCCCTGTCGATCCCTACGAAGAGGGTGCAGTGGAGCCTTATATCAACCTTCATTTGGGGCAGACCGTTCATCTGCGGCGCATCCGCTGCGGCAGCTTTGAGGCGCTGCTGGACCTGCGCAACCTGCTGGCTCAGGGCTACCGTCCCTATCTGCTCAGCGATGGTTCGCTGCTGATCTTTGCCCAGCAGCAGCGCAGCGTGCGCGCCGGGCTGGCCTTCAACTTCTAGCGCACTCGGCAGGCAGCGCGCGCGTTTGGAATCGGCCCTGCATCTGTGATATATTTTTGATGGAGCAAGGGTTGAATTCCATCCCCTCCAGCCGCGCGCCAACTCCGCCGCACGGTTTTTTCTGGTGGCACGGACGCGTAGCTCAACTGGCAGAGCATTCGGCTCTTAACCGACAGGTTGTAGGTTCGATTCCTACCGCGTCCACCAATTAGATTCAACGACTTACACCGCTTATCAACTCCCCCGAAATCCTCAGAAATGCGTGACTGTGGGGACTTTTGTGGGTACCCTGCATCAAAATGCTGCGTATTTGTGGGTGTTTCCGAGTAACCCCCCTCAGTATTTTTGGTCTCTGGAGCGTTTTCGCTCTTCGCGGCCACCTGTTTTCTAGTGGCCCGTTTTCTCCCGTTTTGCAACCTATGTGGGGACTTTTGTGGGTACCCATCGGCCTGCCCTTCCTGGCCGGATTCCACCGTTTCCGGTCGCTTGGTGACGATGGACTCCAGAGCGTGACGCTTCGCCTCCATGCGGATGTGGCTGTAGTGCTTGAGCATCTGCTTGGAAACGTGTCCGGCGATGTCCATGATGGTCTGATCGCCCGCGCCGCTTTCCGCAAGGTCGGTGATGAGCGTATGCCGGTTGTCGTGCCAGCGGCCTTTTACCTGGGCATTCGTGCGCACGTTGTTCCATGCCGTCTTGAGTGTGGTGACGGGGCGCGTGGGGTCACTTGGACTCGGCTTCCCGAAGGGAAAGACATACCACTCGGCGCGGGTCTCTGCGAACTTCTCCCTGTACCAGTCGGCATACTCGGAGAAGACCTCGAAGAGTGTCGAATTCAACGGAATCGTCCGCCCCTCGCCCGCCTCGGTCTTGCTGCTCCCCACAGCTAGGTATTTCTTTGTGAAGTCGATCTGCTCCCAAGTCAAGTTCCTGATCTCGGCATCGCGCATCCCGGCGTTGAGCGCCAGCGTTAGCGCGAGATAGATGTGCGGGGAGCGAGCCTTGCGGGCCTCCTCCAGCATCCTGTCCTTTTCCGCTGGCGTATAAGCTTTTCCGACCGTTTGGCGAACCTTCAGCTTGAGCATCTTTCTTTTGCGGAGCCGGATACGGAGCAAGTCGCCCGGATCGCCCAGGATGCGAAGCAGAAAACCGACTTCCTCGTTGATGCTCTTCGGAGCAGAGCCTTCACTGAGACGCGCATTCTGGTATTGAATGACGATAGCCTCGTTGAAATCGACAAGCATCTTACTGCCAAGAAGTTGCTTCAAATGATCGATTGCATAGTCGGCAAAGCGTGCTGACTGAGGCAGGCGCAATTTGTAGGCATCGAAATACTCGTCTGCCATGTCGCTGAACGTGCGGATGCGCTCGTGGCGCTGGTCGGTGAAGTTGTTGAAGCCTGCCTCCAACTCGCGTTTGCGCTTCTGCTCGGCCCCTTTGGCAACGGTTTTCGAGGGAGACTTTGAGGATTCGCGGATGCGCCGTCCGGCGAACCAGAATTCGTACCACCAAACATCACCACGCCGGAAGAGACTCATGCGAACGGCTCCTATTTTCTTTCCGCAGAGGAAGATTCAGACGACAATGCGCGCCGGATCGTGCGCACATCGAGAAACATTTTTTGCGGGCTGGTTGCGGCTGTGCCTTCCAGTGGAAGGAAGCCGTAACGCGCGTACCATCCAGCCTTGTCGGGATAAGCGTCGGTGATGATGCACCGGCAACCAACTTCGTCGGCCACGCGCAACGTGATCTTGAGCGCCTCCGCTATCATGGCGTGGCCCAGCCCCTTGCCGCTGAATCGCTTGTCCACCGCCAGGCGCGCCAGCAAGATCAACGGCAGGTCGTAGGGTGGTAGGCCGCGCACATACTTCTGGGGAAAGCGGTCGCGGGGCACACTGGATGTGGCCAACGTGAAGTAGCCCAGCACTGTGCGGGGCGCGGATTCGTCTACTGCGGCATACGTCACGCCGATAGAGACCTTCTGCTGATTCGTCCACGCGTGGTGCTTCAAATAATTGTTGAGCGGCTCGTCTCCGCAATCAAAACCTTCTACTCCATCGGATTCTTCAAGACGACGGATCGTTACTGCCACGCTATTGCCTCATGGCCCGAATGAGGGCGTCGGTGGGATCGGCAGGCTGACCAGAGGCAAGCTCTGCGAGACTTTCAAGTTCCTTGTCTGTCCAGTGAATATCGACGTGCGGCAGGGTCACCTCCGGGGCAACCCGCTCCAGACGAGGAAAGAGCAGGATTTTGCGTTCCCCTGTCGAACTCTCACTGATGATGTGATGGCCGCGCTTCCGCTCCGAGACGGCCCAACGGAGCAGGGCGAGAGCATCCGTGAGAAAGTCCGTATTGCTCGTCATTTGTAGCTCCGTCTTGAGTATCCGTACCATGCTGTCTTCAGAAGGCGCAAGGTCGGCCTGAAACTTCGATTTACGGGCCGTTGGAACTTTGGCCGGGAGCGCGACCGATTTTTTCGATTTGACCGCTGGGGGCATAGGAGTTCTCCTGCTTAAAGTATACTCTGAGCGCATCGTAAAATCGAGTGTGTTTCGATTCATAGCGCAATCCTTCGGAATCCCGTTGACGTAGTTAAGGCCTCTGGGGCGATCTGCGCATTTTCCTCAACGCGATCTTCCGACCGACTCGATGCTTCTCGCGGACTGGGGCATGAATCGTTCGGCGATATTCTCGCCGCCGCTTGGCTGCGCCTGCTCCCACCGGGTCAGTTCCTCTTCGGCATAACGGACAAGGGAACCGAATTTGCGGAATATCGGCCCACGGTTCTCCAGCCGCCACCGGCGCAGAGTAGCAAGGCTGATGTGCGTTCGGTGCGCCACTTCGACTTCGGTCAGGAATTGTGTGCTCATATTGATTGAACCCTCATTTTCCTTTGCTCTCCTACCATCCATCCGGTTCAGCTTTTGCAGGACTACTCAAACCAGCCTTCGCCAACCCTGCTTCAACCGCGTCCGCCAACCAACTTTTCTCCAGAATGCACTGCACGGTTATTTTTTTGAGCCAGATACGAGCAAAGCCCCTCTACTGCTCTGCGGCGAACATTTGCATTTACGCCACCCTTTTCCATGCCTGTTCCGCATCTCCACTCTCAACAGCGGCGTATACAGAGAATACCATAGAACTACGGCCATATATGTAATAAATATGAAATTGAAATGATCTCCCCTGGATTTCGTTTCTGCATTGCAGGCGGGAGGGCCGGAGACCCGTAAGGTCTGGAACTGGAATACCACTCGGTGACGGTGTAATGAACGGGGTTGGGCGCTGGGGGGATAACGGGCGGCAGTGCCAGGTTAGCCTCAGCCAATCTCAAAGTCTCCCCGGCGACGCTCTGAAACTGCGCGGCGCTGGCTGGGCTGCACCTCGCGGTCGGGGGTAGTGTTGCGGCCTTCGACTCGCGCCCATGCTTCGGCGCGCTGTGCGCTCTTGGCGCATTCCCGGTCGCCGCGCGGGCCGAAGACAGCCTCAGCGGTGCGCTCCGCGTAGTTGGTCCAATTGCGGTTCTCTGTCTCGCGCCCCTGGCTGGCGCTTTCCTTCAGGGCTTGCGTTACTGCATGTTGATCGTGGCCGGTTACGCGCATTCTTACCGCAATCATCCAATCAAGCTGCGATGGATTCCTCACCTCGATACGGTTGAGGATATCGGCTTTATGCAACTGATAGGACCTGCTCGGCGACAGCATTCCTGCGGGAATTACCGGAACTGGCTGGCTCTCGCTATGACCGCGAACGATCTCCCGTCGCAACTCTGGATTGCTGATCTTGAATCCATGTTGTGCTGCAAGCTGCGCGCAAAGTTGCTTGAACTCATCAGGGCCGGTGATGGTCACCGTTCCCCACTTCTGCGCGCCCAACTGAAACGCGGCCAGTACTGCGGCCTCGTCCTGTGTTTGCCAGACATCAATGCGCTTGCCACGATCCGTAAAGCTGACGCGGCTTGTATCAGAGCGGGATGAATAGTGAATTTCCGCCAACTGCGATTGCGCAGACTGACGTACCTGCGCGGTGAAGTCACGGATGTCGCGCTTGCGTGGTGTTTCGTCTCCGTCTCCAAGAATTGCCGCATCGAGCGTTTCCGTGTCCCGATACCTCCATTGATCCGCGAGTTGAGGCTCTCCCTGCTCGACAAGAAACTGCTCAAAGGTCTTCCGCCGGCCGAACCTCATGCGGAGACTATCACGCTCACGTTTTTGCCGTTCCATCAACTCGGCTTTGCGCATGGCTTGGTCGGCGGCCAAGAGGCTCCTGGCGACATTCAAGGCGTCGCCGGACCACTTGGCACCCTGGTAAAGCGCGGACCGCTCTTTGCGGAACTCCGCAGATTGCATCTCACGCGCTGCACGATGATCCATGCGCTGCTGGACCTGGGCAGCGTCCTTTTGTTTACGTTTCGCTACGAGTGTCTTGCGATACTCAGCCCAGCTCGCTGGCATATCCGGGCGAAGAGGCTCTGCTGTGCGCGGCTGGAGCTGCATTGAATTGCCGCGGCTATCAGGCTCAAATTCGCCCAGCCGCTCTTCCATCCGAATCCTGCTGAATTCACGACCGATGCAAGAGGCCTTGAGCGGCTGGTCTCCCACCCAAAGCATTGCGCCGCCGCCT
>Ga0255348_1000018_pt1 | contig 100642 bp, 71 predicted proteins | sample CBST25v5metaG_FD_189945 | JGI IMG/M metagenome (GOLD analysis project Ga0255348, IMG submission 189945) | Peat soil microbial communities from Stordalen Mire, Sweden - C.B.S.T-25.v5 | ecosystem: Environmental > Terrestrial > Soil > Wetlands > Peat | place: Sweden: Norrbotten County, Stordalen... | reverse complement strand
GACGTGGTGGATAATCGTTGCCTGTTTCTGTTCACTCGCCACCTGTTCAAGAATCAGATCATGCAGATATGGATGGATGCTCCGATTGAAGAATGCCCATGGATATTTCACGACCTCAGCAAGCGTCACAGATTGCTTCGCCGCGAGCGGGTGTCCCTCACGAAAGACAATCCGGAATGAATTGCGGGCAAGGCAGAGTGTCGTGATGGCCGCGATTTCCGGTGGAGAGGCCACAAGAGCAAGATCGATGTGTCCCCGCTGAAGTTGCGTCAACAACTCGGCGGAATACTCTGTATCAATTTCGATGGCAAGATCGCGGTAGAGCGGAAGTTCAATTGAGCGCAAAAGCTCGATCAGTTCCGGCGGCATGAACGCCGAAACGCCGATGCACAACTTGGAATGCTCGCCATGCGTTGCTTCCTGAGCTTCATGAATGGCGCGATGATATGCGTGGATGATCTCCGTGGCATAGGCAATGAAAGCGAATCCGGCGTCGGTCGTCTTCACGCCATCGTGGCCTCTTTCGAAGAGATGTACATTGATTTGTCGTTCGATGAGTTGTATGCGCTTGCAAAACGCCGGCTCGCTGATGCCGACACGCTTAGCAGCCTCGGTGACGCTGCCTGCCTCATGCAGGGCGACCACCAGTTCGAGGTCGTGTATCTTCAGGGATAACATCGCTCATAGACCTCCTTGCGCAGCTCGATGATTCTTCAAGGCAAGTCAGTTCTTGCGACTTTAATCCAAACGACTGAAACACGACCTTCGAAGAGAAAAAATCGCGCTTCCTAACTTTGCTCCTCAACCTTCCGTCTCTTCGGTTCTATTCTTGTTGCATTTTGGTTGCCAAAGCGCGAAGCGTCTATCCAAGTGGTTACAGCCGACTTCCAAAATGCTATTGAGCAGGTTGCGCGGTTTAGGCGCGAAGTTGGCAAAAGGGGGCATCAGTGCTTTGCGATGAGCAATCCCGGCAACTGGCATATCGGCATAGCACCGTCAACATTGCACTTTCGAAACAGGCGCTGTATAGGAAGTCTTTCAGCAATCCCGGACGAGTTGAATCAATGGGAGCAGGCGCAACCGTCGGGCAGAGACGACCCAGGCCACCTAATCAACTTCAATCGGAACGAGAAGCCGTCCGGCTTAAACGCTTTGGGTGGGAAAATATTACACGGAAAGGTAATTTTTACAGGCTGAATTACTCCACAACGAGAAATGAAAACGAGAAGAGATAGACCGGGAACAGGAGCAATTCCCATGAGTCTCTTCCGACGCGGTGAAATCTGGTGGTACGAATTCTGGTTCGCTGTACGGCATATCGCCGGTTTGAAATATTTCTATGCACAGTGCCGCTGCCCTCCGCCGCTATCTATTCCAAATGGTTACAGCCAACTTCCAAAAAGTTATTGGACAAACGGCAATCTTGTGTTGCACGGTTGGCAATAGGAGCGCATTGGAACTCTTGGCGCTCCACGTAACAACAGGAGGCTAGACTGTGGACCTATTACCCATCCCCTACAGGAAGTCTTCAAGACCGCCAAAACTTCCTCCGCTTTCTGAAGTCCCGGAACGCCTGATTGACAGCGAGGAGGCTGCGGCCATTATCGGCATTCATCCAAAAACTCTCCAGCGGTATGCACGGCGCGGCCTGATTCGCGGTATTCACGTTGGCAAGCTGTGGAGGTTCCGTGGATCGACGATCAAGGAATGGATCGATCGCGAAGAACTTGCAAGCTGAGAACGCCAAATTATGCACATGAAATCTCCTGGCCGTGCACGCCTGCTTGGACTACGCTTGATGTAGGCCAACCGTGCTCGCCACCGGAAAGGAGAAGATTATGAGGCGTGCACGACATCAAAAAGGAAGTTTGCAGCGTGTGAAGCGCAAGTCTGGCGAATCGGTTTGGATCTTTCGCTGGTACGAGGTACAACTCGACGGAACCAAATGCTACCGCAAGGCGGTAATTGGCTCTGTCAGCGAGTACAAGACCGAAGCCGAGGCGCAGAAAGCAGCAGACGCGCTGCGATTGGAAATCAACGAACAAACCCCGCGACAGATGTTGCAGGCTATCAGCATTGAAACGCTGGTTGAACACTACCGGCAGCATGAATTACCAGACATTGTTCAGGGCACACGGCCCCTGGGCAGTGTGGCTGGGGAAGACGAGACGAGGAAGTCCTTCTCGACGCAGTTAACGTATGCAGGCTATCTGCGCAAATGGATTCTTCCTCGCTGGCGCTCGTACAGGTTGACGGATGTGAAGCCGATCCACGTTGAGGAGTGGTTGAAATCGTTGCCCATGTCGAGAGGATCGAAGGCGAAGATCAGAAACATCATGAGCGCTCTTTACAGTCACGCGCAGCGGTGGGAGTGGGCAACCTCCAACCCCATCACGCATGTGCGTCAGAGCGCCAAGCGTTCCAGAATTCCGACGGTTCTCACGATTGATCAGCTCAAGGATTTTCTGGCGAACCTCGCAGACCCGGCCAAGACAGCCGTGCTTTTGGGAGCGGTCACGGGCCTGCGCGTCGGAGAACTGCTCGGCCTCAAGTGGTCCGATGTCGATTTCGAGAAACTTGAAATCTGTGTCAGCCGTGATGTGGTCAAGCAGCGGGTCGAGCGATGCAAGACAGAGGCATCGAGAAAGCCGATCCCGATGGACGCGGAAATTGCGGAGACATTATGGGCATGGCGGCTGCGCTGCGCCTATAACCAGCCGGACGATTGGCTTTTTGCCAGTCCCCATCGCAAGGGCCAGCAACCGTACTGGCCGAGTTCGCTTTATCGCGTGTACCTGAAGCCGGCGCTGAAAGCCATCGGCATCACCGAGCCGGTGGGCTGGCACACACTGCGCCATACCTTTGGAACCTTGATGAAGGCAAACGGAGAGGACGTGAAGACGATCCAGGAACTTCTTCGCCATGCCAACTTCAAGGTGACGATGGATGTGTACACGCAGGCCGTGACAGAGGTGAAGCGGACGGCTCAGAGCCGCGTAGTACGGCAAATTATGGGACCGATGGAGGCGGAGGAAGATGAGGAGTGAAATCGAACTTTTCTTATCGAACCCTTTCAAACCCTCGGAAATTGGTTCGATTCCTTCTAAGTTGCTGATTTAATTGGCGTCCCCGATGGGATTTGAACCCATGTTATCGCCGTGAAAGGGCGGTGTCCTAGGCCGGGCTAGACGACGGGGACGCTACAAGGGCGAAAAACTGACCTCAATCGGCCACAAGCGCCCTTATGAAGGCTATCAACTCAGGAGAGCCATGTCAAAGATCAAGGCCATTACCAAGAAGCCGTGAGAAGGGGCCAAGAATCGCGACCGCCGCGATGGGTGCGATCTTGTGTTGACTGGAGTGGATTGAATGCTTTTTTATCGCGGAAGCGGGAGAAGAGTGATGGCGGGTTGTGGGTGATCACTCAAGGAGGTCCGTACTCCTGCGTGGGCGATTGGCCGTTGAGCAATTTTTTGCGTCTCTGCCCTGCTTTGAGGCGTCACAATGAATAGGATAAGCTTGGATTGATCTTCCGTCGGCTCGGTGGGCCGTTCCTGGATGGTATTTTCCGTGAAAGCTGCTGGCGCCGCCGCCGATTCAACCCGACAGCGCGACATCGCACTTGATTTGGCACGACCCGTCATTTCGGGTTTGCCTACAGATTGAACATTGCTGGACAAAAGTAAAGATAGAGCGAGGACGAACGCATTGAAACGCATTCTCGGCTTAGGCTGTTTTCTTTTTCTTGGCATGGCTGTTACCGGTTGTCAGAAAAAAACGGCTGCGCCAGCGACGGCTGCGCAGGCGATGCCGGTGCAAACCATGGTGGTCGCGTTTTCGCCGGTGCCCCAATCCAGCGAGTATGTGGCCACCATCAAGTCACGCCGCTCGGCCACCCTTCAGCCGCAGGTCAGCGGAGCGTTGACGCGGATTCTCGTTCATTCCGGCGACCACGTGAAAGCCGGCCAGACGCTCATGATGATCGATCCGCGGCAGCAGGCGGCCACCGTGGCATCGGCGCGCGCAACGGAACGGCAAAAGAAGTCGCTTTACGACTACAACGTGATCGAGGTCGAGCGGCAGCGCAAGCTGTTTGAAGCTGGCGTGACCAGTCGCGATGCTTACGATCAGGCGCGGCAGTCCTTCGGCAACACCAAGGCGGATTACGAGTCGGCCGTGGAACTGCGCAAGACGCAAGAGGAGCAACTGGCTTATTACACCATTCGCGCGCCGTTTGCCGGTGTGGTGGGCGATATCCCGGTTCATATGGGCGACTATGCTTCTCCAGCCACACTGCTGACCACCGTGGATGAAAACAAGGATCTCGAAGCCTACATTTACATCCCCACGGAGCGCGCCGGCCAGGTGCGCAAGGGGCAGGATGTCGAGCTGATCGACAACAGCGGCAAACTGCTGGAGAAGACGAAGATCGACTTTCTCTCTCCGCAGGTGGACAGCACGTTGCAAGGCATTCTGGTCAAGGCGTTAGTCCATTCTTCGCCTGAATTGCTGCGCAACGCGCAGATGATCAAGGCGCACGTCATCTGGAGCACGAAACTCATGGCTTTGGTGCCCGTGCTGGCTGTCACGCGCCAGGGTGAGCAGAGCTTCGTTTACGTTGTTCAACAGCAGGGAGGACACGCTGTGGCTCGGCAGACGCAGATTGCTCTCGGCGATACCGTGGGCAACAACTACTCCATCACCGCTGGGCTGAAAGCGGGCGACCGGGTGATCGTTTCCAGTACGCAATTCCTGGTGAATGGCATGCCGGTGATGTTGCTGCCCGGAGCCTAAGGACAAGCGCCTGCGGCCGTGAACCGCAGGCGGACACTGGCGCTGGTTGCGGCGCGTTCCCTGCAAGCGAAAAGAAAGGCATCCCTTGTTCGTCGATTTCTTTATTCATAGGCCTGTCTTTGCGACGGTCTGCGCGCTGCTGATCATTCTGGCCGGGGCGATCTGCATTCCGCTGCTTCCTGTCGCCATGTATCCCACGCTGGCTCCTCCGCAGGTGAATGTCAGTTGCAACTATGTGGGCGCCAACGCCGACACGGTTGAGAAGGCCGTCACCATTCCCCTGGAAGAGTCGATCAACGGCGTCGAGGGAATGCGCTACATCAGCTCTTCAAGCACCAACAGCGGCACCAGTTCCATTACCACGACCTTCAAGACCGGCTACGATCTCTCGATTGCGGCCGTGGACGTGCAGAATCGCGTGGCCAGTGTGCAGGGGCGGCTACCCGCCGCGGTGACTTCGACCGGCATCACGATCACCAAATCCAGAAGCAACTATGTTTTTGGCGCGGGCTTCTTCAGTAGGGATGGCCGCTACTCGAATGAGTTCATCTCCAACTACCTCGATGTGTATGTCAAGGACGCGCTCAAGCGCATTCCGGGCGTTGGCGACGTAACCATCATGGGCGAGCGCAAGTACGCCATGCGTCTTTGGCTTGACCCGGTGCGAATGGCCGCTCACGGACTGACTGCGACCGACGTGGTCAGCGCCTTGACCGAGCAGAATGTCGAGATTCCCGCCGGCCAGCTCGGACAACCTCCCGCCGACTCGAAGCAGGCCTTTCAGGTGCCGGTGCGCGTTGTAGGTCGGCTTTCCGATCCCGCCGAGTTCGACAAGATCATCGTCAAAAACAACACCAACGGCCTGGTGCTGTTGAAGGACATAGGTCGCTCGGTGGTGGGCGCCGAGGATTACAGTTCGGCGCTGCAATACAACGGACGCGATGCGGTCGGCATCGGCGTGCAGCAGTTGTCCAATGCCAATGCACTTGACGTGGATAAACAGGCCAAGGCCGCGCTGGTGAAGCTCTCGAAGAATTTTCCGCCAGGACTGGAATACGCCATTGCCTTTGACTCCACCACGGTGGTGGGTGACTCCATTCGCGAAGTGCTGGTGACTTTGGCCGAGGCCATCGCCATTGTCATTCTGGTCATCTTCCTCTTCCTGCTGGATTGGCGTGCGACCATTATCCCCGCGGTCACGATTCCGGTTTCGCTCATTGGAACCTTTGCGTTCGTTGAGGTCTTCGGTTTCTCCGTCAATACGCTGACGCTGTTCGGCATCACGCTGGCCACGGGGCTGGTGGTGGACGACGCCATCGTGGTCATTGAAAATGTGCAGCGTCACATCGCCCTGGATCATTCCAATCCTCACGAAGCCACATCGCGGGCCATGGGCGAGGTGACCAGCGCTGTCATCGCTACGTCGCTGGTGTTGATCGCCGTCTTTGTGCCCGTCTCGTTTTTCCCCGGCACCACCGGCATTCTCTACCGGCAGTTCTCGCTGACCATTGCCTGTTCCATCGCCATTTCGGCCTTCAACGCGCTCACGCTTTCGCCGGCCTTGTCGGCCATGTTTCTGCGTGGCGAGGCTGACCGGCCCCACCAGTTGGACTTTTTGCACAGCCGATTCATCTCGCGCATCTTTGCCAAATTCATTCATGAAGCCGATGCCTCAATCGACTGGATGGCCAGCACCTATGCCAAGTTCATTCACGAGGCGCTGCAACTGCGCTACCTGGTCCTGGTACTTTTTCTTGCCGGCCTGGGCGCCACTGTATGGATTTACCAGAAGGTGCCCACGGGCTTTATTCCCCAGGAGGATCAAGGCTTCCTGATGGTTATCGTGCAGGCGCCTCCGGGCTCCTCGCTGGCCTATACCGCTTCACTGCAAAATCGCGGGTCGGCCATCATTGCGCAGAATTCCGATGTCGTGGGAGCCTTCTCCATCGTGGGTTTCAGCTTCGGCGGCGCTTCTTCCAATTCGGGCATGATGTTTGCCAGTCTCAAGTCCGCTAATGAGCGGCGCGGCAAGGGCCACACCGCCGCGGACATTGTGGCGGACCTCTCGCCCAAGCTGCGCCGGCTGGCCGTGGCGCCCAACGGCGGCACTGTGGCCGTCATGCAGCCTCCGGCCGTGTCGGGAGTCGGCAGCTACGGCGGCTTCCAGTTCATGCTTCAGGACTCGGGAAATAACAAGCTCTCCGACCTGGACCGCGTGGCCCATCAGATTGTTGCCGCCGGCAACCAGCGCAAGGACATCACCGGCCTGTTGACCACCTTTTCCGCGAACGATCCTCAGGTGCTGGTCACCATCGATCGTGAAAAGGCCAAGGCGATGAGCGTTCCGCTTTCTCAAATCACCACCACGCTGGGCGTCTTCATGGGATCGGAGTACGTCAACGACTTCGACTACAACAACCGCACCTATCGCGTCTACGCGCAGGCCGATCAGCCCTTCCGCATGAACGAAAGTGCCTTGCACAACTTCTATGTGCGCTCCGACTCTGGGCAGATGATTCCTCTGGACAATCTGGCGACCGTGGCAGAGAGTTCCGGCCCGCCGGTTATCAACCACTACAACCTTTTCCGTTCGGTCGAAATCGACGGTTCTCCCGCGCCGGGCTTCAGTACGGGGCAGGGAATCTCCGGTATGGAGGATCTGGCCAAGAAGGTAATGATGCCCGGCATGACCTATCAGTGGACCGGCTTGACGCTGGACGAAATCGAATCCGGCGGCAAGGCGATTCTCATCTTCGGACTGGGAATTCTGGTCATTTATCTGACGCTCTCGGCGCTTTACGAGAGTTTCGCGCTGCCGTTCATTATTCTGTTGGCCGTGCCCATGGCCGTCCTTGGCGCCTTGGGCCTGGTGGCTGCGCGGGGAATGACGAACGACGTTTATTGTCAGATTGGCCTGGTCATGCTCATTGGCCTCTCGGCCAAGAACTCGATTCTGATTGTTGAGTTTGCCGAGCAGTTGCGCCGGAAGGGCCGCACCATCCGCGAGGCCGCCATCGAGGCCGCGGAGCTGCGACTCCGGCCCATCCTGATGACCTCGTTTGCCTTCATCCTCGGCATTTTGCCGCTGGTCTTCGCCACCGGCGCGGGCGCTCTGGGCCGCCGCTCCGTGGGTACCACGATTGTTGGCGGCATGGTACTGTCGACGATTCTCAATCTGGTGTTTATCCCTGTGCTCTATGTGCTTCTGAGCCGCCTGCTCAAGCGCGACAGCACACCGGCGCCAGAGACGACCGAGGCATAACATTCGCTCGATAGGTCGGGTGCCCCACCCTCGGCGCGTTTTTGTTCTTGCGCCTAGGGTGGGAGTCCATGACTCTGGCAGGTCAGAAACGGTAGAAATGCCCAAGCCCTGAGAAAATGCTTGATGTGAAATGTTTCCTCAATCAGAGCTTTTCTAGACCCACAAAAAATGACTGGCGGCGCGGACGCCGCCAGCATTGTTCTTTCTTACGGAAAGACGTTAGACCTTGATGGTCTCTTCGCCCTTGTGCCAGCCGCAGGGCGTGAGTCCCCCGTTCTGTAGGGCGTCGAGGACGCGCAGAACCTCCTTGGGATCACGGCCTACCGAGGGGTCCGTGACGTACACAAAGCGGATGGTGTTTTCCGGGTCCACGATGAAGGTGGCGCGTTGCGCGGCGCCGGACTCTGTATTCACAATGCCCAGCGCTGTGGTTAGTTCGCGCTTGATGTCGCTCAGCATGGGGAAGGGAAGCTCCCTGAGCGAAGGCTGCTCATTGCGCCATGCCCAGTGGACAAACTCCGAGTCGATGCTGCCGCCCAGCACCTGCGCGCCGCGTTTGGCGAACTCCGCGTTCAACTCGCCGAAGCCGGCAATCTCTGTTGGGCAGACAAAAGTGAAGTCCTTGGGCCAGAAAAAATAGACCTTCCACTTGCCCGGATAACTCGTTGCTGTGATGGTTTCAAAAGCCTTTTTCAGGTCGAGATCGACCAGGGCGGTTACTTCGAATGCGGGAAATTTCTCTCCAATTGTCAGCATGGACGCTCCTTGTGGGGTTTTGCATTTATAGCGTGCGTGGCACGCTCGTTTCGCATACAAAACCTTGCACTTTAACAGATGATCGGGCGCAACAAAACGATTCGAGATCTGGAAGCAAAAGAAGGGCCTCAGTTGGGCCGGTTGCCAGGGGTGGAGCGGCGGCTGAAGCGTTCATCCACGGGCTGGCGGTCCTTGAATCCGGCATCGAGCGGATGCCAGTGCGCAATGGTTGGCTCGCCCATGCGCCAGCAGAGCAGCACCACGCCGTCGTCGAGGTGGCAGGGAAAATCCAGCAGCCCCTCGTCGAGATCCTTCACTTGCACGCCAATCGAGTCGATTTCGGCAATGGCCTCGCGGGCCCGCCGTACGTGCTGCTCCATCTCCGCGCGCAGCTTGGCTACCTTGCTCACGTCCACGAGCATGCCCCCGGAAAGATAGATGCGGTGGTTCAACTCGGTGAGAAGCGAGTTCACTTCTTCAGCGGCCTGCTTTTCTTCCTGGGTGTGTTTCAGCAGCGACTCCAGCAGTGGGAGAAGGGATTGCGCTTCGTCGAGAGTGAAAGTCTTCATAAGCGTTGCCTTAAAACTGTACTTCAGTTGCCGCAGGCAAAATCGCGGCTGTTCTTTGCATCGGGCTCATTGGCCAGAGGCTTGGACGCTGAAACGAAGAAAAAAGTCACCCTCCATGCCTCCAAAACTCCAGCAAACGGCAGCATCTCATCAGCAAATAGGATACGACAACCCGCCAGAGGAACAGATCATCCCAAAGTCAAAAACTTGCCGCGCGGTCGGCTTGACTGACCCCACTTTGCCAACGCGCTTTCCTGTTCATAAGAAAGGCTTCGCACTCTGAGAACGAGGAGAGCATCCTTGTTATAATGAACAAAGATAGTGCGTTCGCCTCACTTTTGGTCAACCGACGGTCCGTGATACCCAGTGTGGACAATACATGGTTTGGCCGATAAGAAGGGAGGCAGAAGCGCCGTCGAATCCGAATTTCGGCAGGAATACATGCCTTCAGATCTTTCGTCTTCCGAACTCCAAGAGCACGCCAATCCTTCGGCAGTCCCGTCCGTTGCCGAGCGAGTTACGGATGAGGATGAAATCTCCCTGCTCGATCTGCTGATCGTCCTTGCCGAGCGGAAACGGATTATCCTGTGGGTTACGACAGTTTTCGCAATTCTCGCGATCATTGTTTCGCTCATCCTCCCCACGCGCTACACCGCGACTGTAACTTTGCTGTCTCCGCAGCAGGGCACTTCGATGAGCGCTGCGCTGGCCTCCCAACTGGGCTCGATGGGTAGCATGGCCGCGCTGGCCGGTGGAAGTCTTCTCAAGAACCCGAACGACATGTACGTCGCCATGTTCAAGAGCCGCACGGTTGAAGATGCCATGGTGCAGCATTTCGGCCTGATGCAGGAATACCACGCGAAGGTTCCTTCCGACGCACGCAAGGCCTTCGAGGGGCATGCGACCGTGGACGGGAGCGGAAAAGACGGCCTGATTCATATATCCGTCCAAGATCGTGATCCCCGTCGCGCCGCGGATCTTGCCAACGGCTACGTCGATCAGTTTCGCCTTCAGTCCCAGCATCTGGCCATCACGGAAGCTTCACAACGCAGACTCTTCTTCGAGCAGCAACTGGAGCAGGCAAAGGATAATCTGGCCAACGCCGAAGAGGCCATGAAGCAGACCGAACAGAAGACGGGCGTGATTCAGCTCGATAGCCAAGCGCGAGCCCTGATCGAATCGGCCGCCTCTCTCCGCGCACAGGTCGCAGCAAAGGAAGTGCAAATCCAGGGAATGCGCACATACGCCACTGGCGAGAATTCCCAGGTGGTGCAGGCGCAGCAGGAACTGGACAGCATGCGCGCCCAGTTGGCTAGGCTGGGAGGGTCTGAAGACAGCGCCAGCGGAGGGCTGATAGTCCCCAAAGGCCAGGTTCCCGAGGCTGGCCTCGAATACGTCCGCAAGCTGCGCGACGTGAAATACAACGAGACGATTTTTGATATCTTGGCCAGGCAGTTTGAGGTTGCCAAGCTGGACGAGGCAAAGCAGGGTGCGTTGATTCAGGTTGTCGACCCCGCTATTCCCCCCGACAGAAAATCCTTTCCGAAGCGCGGTCTCATCGTGATCGGAGCCACTGCAGTGGGGTTATTTATCGGACTTTTCACAGCCTTCCTTCTGGTCGGCTTTCAGCGTTTGAAGTCCGATTCTGTGACCAACGCCAAGCTTGTCTTCCTCAAGAGCGCATTCGTCCTCCGGCGATCCGCATCAGCATCCGTTCACTTCTCCGCGAAAGCGTCTTGAGAACTGTGATTCAGACGCTGATGGGAGTACTGCAGAATCAGATTCGGATTCTTCGGGCAAGCACGCTTGCGCGCAATGCGGGCTGGATGCTGGTTGGGCAAGGCTTCAGCGTTCTGCTGCAGGCAGGTTACTTCGTACTGCTGGCGCGGCTGCTCGGCGTCAAGGAGTATGGGGTTTTCGTAGGCGCATTTGCTTTTGTAGGGATTGCGATGCCGTACAGCACGCTCGGCTCCGGGTTGCTGTTCATGAGATATGTCGCCGCCCGCCCTGGCAACTTTGCTGTGTACTGGGGAAACATCATCCTCTCGACCGTGCTGGCGGGAACAGTGCTGACGGCCGTCCTTTGTTTCGTAGCGCCCCACCTTCTGAATCCCGCCAGTGCCTCCATTGTGCTCCTGGTCGGAATCGGGAATTGTGTTTTTGGCCAGATGGTGGCGAGTATGGGCTTCGTCTTTCAGACATTTGAGCGACTGCGGATGACTGCGTCGCTCAATATTCTGACGAATGGCCTGCGCCTTGTCGCGGTTGGAATCATGGCCTTTTTTCTGCCGCACGCCAGCGCACTGCAATGGGCTCAAGCATCGGTATGCATCTCCATCCTCGCGGCGATTGTGGGGTTTCTAATCGTCACCAGAAGCTTTGGCCGACCAAAGTTCGTGCCGGGAATTCTGCGAACGCACGCACTGGAAGGGTTAGGTTTTTCGCTGGGTTGGTCCGCACAGTCAGTCTATAACGACTTCGACAAGACTTTGCTGTGCCACTATGGCATGAACCTCCAGAATGGCATTTATACGATGGCCTACCGGATCGTGGACGTTGCTACAATCCCGATCACAGCTCTGGATGCGGCCGCCGTGCCACGCTTTTTTCGTGATAGCGCCAAGGATGTTCGCAAGGTGCTCCCGCTGGCATTGCGGTTAGCTATGAAGGCGTCGCTGGTTGGACTCGGAATGTCTGCAGCGATGTTCGTCGCAGCTCCATTGATTCCTCATCTGGTTGGCCACGGCTTCGCGGAAAGCGTATTGGCTCTGCGCTGGTTGTGTCTACTGCCGGCGATGCGCGGTGTACACCAACTTACCGGATGCGCGCTTACTGGCATGGGATTTCAGCGTTACCGTACATTTGCCCAATTGTGCGCCGCTGCAATCAATCTGGCACTGAATCTGTGGCTTATACCACGATACGGATGGCTCGGTGCGGCATGGGCAAGCCTCGCAACCGATGGTTCACTGGGGGCTGCGAACTGGCTCATCCTTCGAATGACATCGGATTCCTGAGTGGAGTATCATTTGCTATGCATCCAGCGCGAACGTTCGGTAACTGTGGAGCAAGTTGGAGTCCTAAGCTGGCAGTATCTGTTCGCGGAGTTGTCCTGCGATTTTTTAACTGCACTTTGGCTGGCACATCATGAATGAAGAAGAAAAACGCATGGAAGCGTCTTTTTTCGGGTAGGTCAAATGCTAATCGATGTGTTCTTCGTTGCCCGATAACATCAGGGGGAGGCTTGAATGGAAAAAGCTAGAACGATCTATGCTGGCGTCAACGAAAAGGTCCTAGAGTTCGTGCCCTCGTCCGCAGTTCGAATTCTAGATGTGGGCTGCGGAAGCGGTGCGTTGGGGCAACGGTTGCGCCAGCTGCGGGAGCGACATGTTGCAGGAATTACGTACTCCCAACAAGAAGCCGAATTGGCTTCCGGGCAGTTGTCTCAGGTAATCTGTGCCGATTTGAATAACTATGACTTCAGCGCTCTGGGCAAATTCGATTGCGTGATCTTGAGCCACATACTCGAACACATCTATTTTCCGGGTGAGCTGCTGGAGCGGCTAAAATGTGTCCTGGGACCGGAATCGACAGTAGTAGTGGCTTTGCCCAACGTGGTTTGGTGGAGGCAGCGGTTGCAATTTCTGATTGGCCGGTGGTGCTATCAAGATTGGGGCATTCTGGACCGGACACATTTTCGTTTTTTTGACATGCAATCATCGGAAGAACTTCTGGAAAATGCGGGATACGAAATACTGAGGAGAAAACCAGATGGTAAATTCCCATTCACTAAGCCAATCAGGAAGCTGATTGGTCCGTTCGCGGATACAATCGATAGTATTTTGAGCAGGCTGGTGCCAGGCCTGTTTGCATTTCAGTTTGTGTACTTAGCAAGGGCTAAGAAATAGGCTTCTTCCAAATCTGTTCTGCTATCCCTGGGTCCATTGAGGTTGGCAAGGGCGGTAGCATTTAGGCGAAGATAGTCTGCGTTTATACTGGAGATTTCTCAATGGCCGATCTGGCAGTTGCATATCGCATCTATCCCGGGGTTTCGAAGTCGCCTGCTTATTTTTCTACGGACAAATTCAAGCTTTCAGAGATGTGCCTTCAGTCATTCAGAAGGGCGCTGGGCGGATTGCGCGTGAAGGTCTGGGCTCTTCTGGACGGTTGCCCACCCGAGTACGAAACTCTGTTCCGCGAAACCTTGCAGGGCTGCGAACTGGAAATTCTATCCCTGAACAAGATCGGCAATCTTGCTACTTTTTCTCAGCAGATTGATCTATTATCGGGCCAGACTGATGCCCCGTATGTGTATTTCGCAGAGGATGACTATTTCTATCTACCGAATGCGCTGGAGAAGATGGTTGCCTTTATGCGGGAGAACCGAGACGTAGACTTCGTGACCCCCTACGACCACCCGGACAGCTACTACACCTCGTCGCGTTATGAGCGGCATCTGGTCAAACCGTTCGGGGACCGTTACTGGCGCACCGCAAGCTCCACCTGCCTTACTTTTCTCACCTCCAGAAAGAACCTTATGAGAACTGCTTCCACGTTCAGAACTTACAGCTACGGCAATCACGACTGTTCACTCTGGCTGGCACTCACTCAGAAGCTGGCTCTGGCGGATCCCCGGATTCACTTGCGCAACCTGCTGCGCGTAAAGATCTGGGCTCAGGCGTGGATATGGGGCTTGCGCCAAATTTTATTTGGTAAACGGTACCGGCTTTGGGTGCCTCTTCCAGCACTTGCAACACACCTGGAGTCGCTTTGCATGGCTCCATTAATCGACTGGCAGGATGAATTCCTCTGCGCAGTGAATTCATCCTCGCGAGACTTGAAGTAGTCGACTGCAAAAATGCCTAAGATCTATATCATTTTGGTGAACTGGAATGGCTGGCGGGACACCATCGAGTGCCTGGAGTCGGTTTTGCGGCTGAACTATGATCCCTTTCAGGTAATTGTCTGCGACAACGCATCGGAAGATGATTCTGTGGACCGGATCGCGGAGTGGGCCAGCGGAAGTCTCGTAGCTGGCTGCTCCAATCCCTGGCTTCAGAATCTGACCTCTCCTCCGTGCCCCAAGCCGATTTCGTTTCTCAAGATCGGACTTGGAGAGAAGGTGTCGCTTGGATCGCGAAGCGAGAAGCTGTTCTTAGTACAAACCGGCGGCAACCTTGGCTTTGCTGGTGGTAATAACGTGGGGCTGCGCCTAGCCCTTGGCGCTGGTGATCTCGATTATGCTTGGTTACTGAACAACGATACTGTTGTTGAGCCTGGGGCACTTTCCAGCCTGGTGGCGACCATGCAGGAGCGCCCCGACGCCGGAATTTGTGGATCGACACTGTTGTATTACCATTCGCCAAGAACCGTGCAGGCTTTTGGAGGATCAATCTTTAATCGCTGGACGGCTCGTGTCGGGCATATCGGAGCCGGAATTAATCCTGCCGATGCTCCTTCGCGTCAGACCGTGGAACGCCAGATGCAATATGTGGTTGGCGCATCCATGTTAGTACGAAAATCATTCTTGGAGCAGATCGGCCTCATGGATGAGCGTTATTTTCTCTATTTTGAGGAGATTGACTGGGCGACACGGGCTTTTGGACTTTTCAAACTTGCCTATAGTCCAGATTCCGTCGTGTACCACAAAGAAGGAGCGACGATTGGAACTGCACGTTTGAAAGAGCGGAGAAGCGCTCGTTCCGAGTTCTTCACGACGCGAAATCGGCTTTTATATACTCGGGAGCACGTCATGTATGCTCTTCCGACAGTCTGTTGCGCCATTCTGCTAAGTGCGATTCAGAGACTGCTTGGAGGAGACTTGGCCAATCTCCGTGCACTAATAAGGGGAGTTGTCGCCGGTCTTTCCGGACGGTCAGCATCTTCGTCGCGCGGCGCAGGTGGGCATTTATGATGCCGAGTATCATTGGCGTGGTGTTTCTCGTGGCCTCTCTTTCTCTGTTTCGAAAAGGAAGTTCATACTTGTTTGGCCTGCTTGTGTTCTCTGGCATCTTTCAAGCCGCCAGCATAGTATCCAGTGAATCTTCTATTGGAGTCCAACCTTATTACCTAGTTGTTGTGCTTTTTCTCGTTCGTTGCACTGTCGACGCAACGCTGAGGTACACAGATGTCCGACCTGTCATCGGAATGGGACTTTTGTGCGCTTTTGTCGCGCTCAGCGTGGCCTCGGCAATTCTATATCCGTTAATCTTCCCTGGCGTTTTTGTGGATAATCCGGCCTTAGTCGATCCAGCGCGCCCACTGTCCCAAGTTCCATTGAAGTTTTCGAGTTCGAATATTACTCAGGCATGCCTTCTAGTCGTCAACGGGACTGTAGTGTTGGCGGCCGGCCTCATACCGGGAAAGATCGAACACGGGATAACGGGACTAATGAGTGCATTCTATCTCTTCTTGATCATTCTAGTTGCACAAATTGGTTGTCTTTCAATCGGCGTTTCTTTCCCGTATGCAATTCTCAATAACAACCAGCACTATGCACTCGCGAACATGGGTATTTATGGGGGGTATTCGCGCCCTAATGGGACATTTAGTGAACCCTCCATGGCAGGCGCTCTCCTACTAGCGATCGCACTCGCTTCCATGGCTCGTTATCTAGAGAGCGGGAGGGGAAGGCGGGAAGCATGCTTGGCATTTCTCGGCCTGCTTATGGTCGCTTCCGCTAGTTCGTTTCTGGCCGCAGCGATTGGAATCTTGCTCCTTTTTGCGAGATATCCGGTAACGCGCTTTCCTGGCTATATCCGCTTGACTCGTCTGAAGAGAATGAGCGTTCTCCTGATCCTCCCCGGTGTAGTCCTTGTGGCACTTGCGGTGCCTCAGCTGCGACAGAATCTGATAGACCAAACCCTCAACAAGGGCGCATCCTTTTCATTCGCTGTGCGCGCTTCCCAAGATCTATCGGCTCTGCGGATTGCGCGCGAAACATATGGAATTGGTGTTGGTCTAGGTAGCAATCGTCCCGCTAGTCTAGTTGCGGCACTTCTGAGTACGGTTGGTCTTGGCGGGTTAATCCTGTTTTTAGCTATGGTTTATTGCTTGTTTAGAAATCATCTCGGAGGTTACACTTGGCTAAAGTGGGTGTCGATTGGACTGCTTCTTGATATGGCATGTGGCATCCCAGATATATCCTTTCCGCTCTTATGGATCACACTTGCTCTTGTAGCACGTGCAACACAGCAGGCCCTAACTACGAAAGACAAGCACGCCCCAGAAACCGTCAATATCCTTTCGAGGACTTGGAGTGCGAAAAGCGATAGATTCTCTCTGTCAGCAACGCGCAATAAGAATAGCAAGCACCACCACCACTGCGGCATGGTCAAAGCCAGCAATGATGGATTCGATTGAGTTGAGGATTGCTTGCGCAACCTGATTCCATGTGAACTTATTGGCCTGCTCTTTTCCTTTTCTTTTGAGACTATCCGCAAGACCGTGCTCATAAAGCACTCTATCAATCTGAGACTTTAGCTCCTCAGCCGAATGTGGGTCGAAATAAAGCGCAGCGTCTCCGCAAACCTCTGGAATTGATGCTGCATTTGACGCGATTACGGGGCATTGATGACGCATCGCTTCAATCGGGGGGAGGCCAAAGCCCTCGTAGAGGGAGGGAAAGACAAAGCAGGCGGCCTGGCGATAGAGTTGATCGAGTTCCTCGTCGCTGACATAGCCGAGCCATTCGATCCCGGAGGATGCAAGTTCAGACTTCCCAAAGACCTTTTGATTCGAGTTTCCGGCGACCACGATGCGCAGGTCGGCATCACCGAGTATTTCCGAAAGCTTCAGAATCACGCCGAAGTTTTTGTTTGCAGCGAGAGAACTCACAGCGAGGATGTAAGGGCGCTCTTCGGCTTTCCTATTATTGTCCTGGCCTTCACCCCGAGCTTTTACCGGCAGACTGCTATGATCTGCTCCGCAGGAAGTGACGTGAATCCGGTCGGAGATGCCGGGAAATAACACTGCGAGACGATTTCGAGAGAATTCCGTGAATGTAAAGATCGCTTTGGCGCGGTTCGCGCAAATGCTCCACAGCATTCGATAATAGACGCGATAGAAAAAACTATAGCCATTCGGCATATCATAGATCGCAGTGTCAGGGATCGAGAAGAGATGTCTGGGATGGAACATGGATGGCGCACCGGATAGAGTAAGCAGCCATCCATCGGACGCATGAAAAGGGAGCTCCAATTGTTCCCAGGCATGGCCGGAGAGAGAGCCGATGGTACGAAATTCTATGTGATTCCATTTCTCATTGGGTTTGGTGCCTTTGGGGGCGAGTAAAGTCCACCGGGTTGTAGACTTGCAGTCAAGAAGAGCATCTATTGCATTCAATGTCTCGTGTGCGTATCTCTGGACACCCGTCATTCGTTGGGTCAGAAATCGTCCGTTAATATAGATGTGTGGCTGCAAGTCTGAAGGGGCCATTTTGAATTCCTTTTCACTGTTAGTATACTCAGTTCAAACGGTGCCGGAGATGCAGGGAACAATAGTACAAATTGGCAAGTTCTACCCCCCGCACATGGGGGGAATGGAGACACATATCCGCAATCTTGTCTCCGGCCTGAGCGGTTCGGAAGATGTTCGGGTGATTGTCGCTGGAGACTCGATCCGCGGTAGCGTCGACCAACTCGATGGGGCGATTATAAGCCGAGTGTCGACTTGGGGCGTGGTAGCGTCAATGCCGGTCACTCCGACACTTCCCTGGGAACTGATGAGGGTGAAGCCCACGCTGGTGCATGTGCATGTGCCAAACCCTGCGGCTGCATTTGCGATTGTGATGGCTCGATATCGCGGACCTTTGGTCATCATGCACCAAAGTGACACTCTCGGCCGCAAGCTTCTGAAGAGACTCAGCGACCCATTTGTGAATGCAATGATGAGGCGGGCCGACCGAATCATTGTCGCTTCGCAGCGCTATCTCGACAGTTCCATGGAGTTGGCGCCGTTCAAGGCAAAGTGCCAGGTGATTCCGATGGGGATCAACATAGAAGAAGAGCGCGAGGACGTCGGGGCCGAAAGCGCCAAGGTCGTGCAACAGTACGGTCCACGACTGGTTCTGGCGGTGGGAAGACTGGTGGGCTATAAAGGCTTCCGCTATTTGCTGGAGGCGATGCGAATGGTTGACGCAACGCTCCTGCTGGTGGGAACTGGCCCGCTCGATGCCGCGCTGAAGCAGTCGGCGCAAGACCTTGGAGTGAGCCATAAGGTCAAGTTTCTTGGCAGAGTGGACGATTTACAGAAATACTACCAGGCGAGCTCGGTATTTGTTTTGCCTTCCATCTCGCGTGCAGAGGCGTTTGGACTGGTCCAGTTGGAGGCCATGGCCGCAGGTGTACCTGTAATCAATACAGACCTCGACTCGGGGGTTCCCGAGGTGTCACTCGATGGGGTCACGGGAATCACGGTTCCGCCTGAGGATGCAGACTCTCTTGCGCAGGCTATCAACAGGCTGTTGGCGGATGCAGGAATGCGAAAGAGGATGGGCGAGGCTGGCGTGGTCCGGGCTCGTCGGGAGTTTGCCCCCCAGTTGATGATTGAGAGGACGATGGAGTTGTATGAAGAGGTACTGCAGGAGCGGAAGAACAAGTGCTCATCAACTCATTAACTAGCACTTATTCTTCCGCTGTACGTAGGATGCAGCGGAAGAACCGGAACAGGATGTTCATTTTTGGCGGCATCACTCGAAGTTGCGAAGAATGAACATCCTAGTTCTCGTCTCTGGCCAAAGCAGCAAGCCACCAATCGAGAATGTCCTTCAGTGTCTGTTCAAGCTCGATGTGCGGCTTCCAGCCGAGGGCGCGAACCTTGGAGGAATTGCCAAAGAGGCGCAGAGTTTCGATGGGACGGAACTTCTCCGGGGCCACTTCGATGCGGACTTGGACGCCGGCCAGATTGCAAAGCATGGAGACAATCTCCTGCATGCTGATGGGACGTTGCGAACCGACGTTGTAGACCTCACCGGGAACGCCTTGCGTTGCCACCATCCAGTAGGCCTCGACGGTGTCGCGCACATCCGTGAAATCACGAACAGCCGCAAGGTTGCCGACATGCAGAACAGGCTCCGCCTGGCCCAGTTTGATCGCCGCGATCTGCCGTGCGAAATCCGAGCAGACAAATCCCGTCGGCTGTCCGGGGCCGACATGATTGAAGGGGCGGACCGTCATCGTCTGAAAACCAAAGGCCTCGACATACTGGGTTGCCAGAGCCTCACACATGAATTTGCTCGTCGCATACGGAGTCAGCAGGCGCACCGGCGAGTCTTCATCAAGTCCTGCTTCCGTCTCAATCGACCGGTAGACGTGTGCCGTGCTTACGTGAACGATTCGAGGCTTGATATCAAGCTCACGCAGCGCTTCGAAGAGGTTCAATGTGCCGCCGACGTTGACATCGTATGTCAACCGGGGATCCTTGAAGCTAGTGACCACGTTGGAAATGGCTGCCAGATGGTAGACCTGATCCGGTTGTACGTCCTTGAGTATCTGCCGCAAGCCTGCGTAATCGCGAATATCGATATTGACGGCTGAGGCACCTTTCGGAGGACTCTGCACGGGACCGTTTTTTTCACTTTGAAACCCGAGGCCCACAACCTCAAATCCCTTGCCTACCAACATCCGGGCAAGGTGCGGTCCGACAAACCCCGTCAACCCCGTAACAAAAGCTTTCATTAACGACGCTCCATCTAGCTCAGGTCCGCGTTGCATGCAATCATGTGTCGCCGGTTGCGGTGCAAATCCGATTCCACCATCATGTTCACGAGTTGTTCAAAGGCAACATCCGGTTTCCAGCCAAGTTTCTGCCGCGCATAGCTTGAATCGCCGCACAAGTAATCCACCTCGGCAGGACGAAGAAGACTGGGGTCGACGGTCACATAATCGTGGTAATCCAAGTCCACAGCCTTGAACGCGACATCGACCAACTCTCGAACCGATTTGCTGATGCCCGTTGAAATTACATAGTCTTCCGGTTGATCTTGCTGCAGCATGAGCCACATGGCACGCACATAATCGCCTGCAAATCCCCAATCGCGTTTGGCGTTGAGATTGCCGATCGTCATCTTGTCCAGCAAACCTAGCTTGATCTTCGCCACGGAGTCAGAGACTTTTCGGGTCACAAATTCCAACCCCCTGCGCGGCGATTCGTGGTTGAATAAAATGCCAGAGCAGGCAAACATGCCGTAACTCTCGCGATAGTTGATCGTCGCGAAATGTCCGTAGAGCTTGGAGACGCCATAAGGACTTCTGGGATGGAAGGGGGTCTTCTCGTTCTGCGGCGGCGGGGTCGATCCGAACATTTCGCTGGAGGAGGCCTGATAGAAACGAATCTTGGAATTTTCCGTTTTGATGGCCTCAAGGAGGCGTGTGACACCTAGAGCGGTGAACTGGCCGGTCAGTTCGGGTTGCTCCCACGAAGTAGCCACGAACGACTGCGCGCCAAGGTTGTAGACCTCGTCCGGCTGGCTCTGCCGTATCGCATTGGCCAGGGAGTTCTGATCCAGCAAATCTCCGGGAAGCAGCGTAATGTCTTTCTCAATGTGGGATATCCGCTCGACGTTAATGGTGCTACTGCGTCGTACGAGACCGAAAACTTTGTACCCCTTGGAAAGCAGCAATTCGGCCAGGTAAGATCCATCCTGTCCAGTAATGCCTGTAATCAATGCAGATTTCGTCATGTGTCTTCCTCACGGAATGTCTAGGAGCTGTTGAGAAATGCGGCGCTGCGAGAAGTGGTCAAAAGTGATTGCGCAAGAAGGTCTAAAGAGCGATCCCATAGCGATGTAGAGGTCTTGTTCCTCTATATAGAGTTCCTGCACAAATTCTTACAATGAAACCTCGATATGCGAAATTTTACCATGCCACCGTTCCTAGATGATAGTCATGGTTCTTTATCACGTTGAGGCCTTTGTCCTCGATCTTCCAGCGTGCGCGTGGGCAAGCCGCAACCTCGGCCACGTTGTCCGTCGTCACGGGCAAGCTGTTTACGAAGGCGCCAACGTAAGTCGTTTTTCCTCGGGCATCAATGATGGTGTCCTCGAGCCAGTTAACTTTGAGAGCGTCCTACCACCCTACGGACGAAGACCTGTCCGTAGCGCGGCGCAAGACCCTCGATGCCGTGGTAATGAACTGCTGCACCGGCACAAAAACATATACAAAGATGAAATGCCTATTTTCTTACAGGCTAAATTTTTGTTTCTAATAGCTTTAAATTGGTGGAGGCGGCGGGAGTCGAACGCTTTTTCCACAGGATAAGTCTTTAAGTATCTATAGTTTCTAAAACTTGCAAAATGCCAAAAAGTCCACAATGCCGGGTGGCGTTACAAAATTTGTACAAAATCCGCGATTTGTACAAAATGACCATGCAATCCAGAAGTTTTTCGTCTCGTACATTTCTTGTACAAGTTTTTCGGAGCGCTGTCGAAGGAGCCACCGCGTCCCTGCTTGCCGATCAGCATACTCGGCCTACAGACCATGCGCCACTGTGAATTTCGAGCATCGGGCGGAAACCCCGCCGCCTCCAGTGAATCCGTGCGATATTTGCCCGTGTCGAAACAGCAACTTCGTACGGAATAAACCGCGCTTCGAACTCCGGTCGCGAATGCCTCTTAACTCCTTTCAGCAGTTCGCTGATTATCTATTGGACAATTTAGCTTCAGAAGAAGTAACGTCTCGCTTAAATTATTTTGACAGATAGTGATTTCGCTTCACCGGAGTAGCCGTCTTCCGTTCCATTAACGTAGTATTGAAAAATGTGGCCAGCGGCCTCATGAGTAGTGAAAGACTCGGACTTCGCAAGAATGATTGTGCGGATCGGAGAATTCCAGTCGCAGGTGACGAACATCTGCACATGAGCGACGCAAACACCTGGCCGAATTTCCGCCGCGAGAACATGCGCTCTCCATCCATCTGGAGGAGTTAGCCCCATTGCAAAGGGACTCAAAAGAGGCGTTTCGCGTTGCACTATGAAATCGTTCGCGCGACTTTGCGAGTCGTCGGTGTCTTCCACGATAAACTGACGAATGCTTGTGAACAATTCTTCATGGCCGTTGAATCGCGGAAACTGACTGAGAAAGTAATGAAACCCCATTTTTGCGAATGCGCGATGATATCGATCCGTCACCTGAAATTTGAGCAGTGGACGTTCAATAATGTTACTGAACAGAGTACCTTCTTCCGGGAACGTCACCGTTGGCCAAACTTCATGCAATAGTCGCTCAATCCACGCTCGTTCGTGAGGGTAGTAAGCAAGAGCCGATTTGAAAGGCGCGATGACCTGACACCGGTCAAATGCAGTTCGAAGTTGATCGGCAGTCATAGCACGATGGAGTGGGATGTGGTGACTCTTACCTGAAGTCTCCTCAATTAATGTCATTGCGCACAATTGCGTGGCCTGACCGTTACGGATTTCGATAGCTACTTCTCGTCCGGCTGACGAATCGAAGGTTGTCGCATCGATGCGCCTCCCACCTGCACTTCCTCGCATGAACGGATTCACGGAATCATGCTCTTTGCGGCCGACAATGCCATAATACTTTCGGAAAAATCCCTCGACTCCACATCGTGCCAGTTGCTCGTCCAGCATACCGAGCCTTTTGTTGTTGCAATTCGCGCAGAGACGATCCTGAAGTATTGGGGAATTCCTGAAATATCCGAAAGCAGCCGGGAGAACGTGTTCTGTTGTATTCGGTGAATCGGAGCAGTAGAGGCAACTTGGCCTTACGTTGGTCGCTAGTCGCCGCTTCAGACTTTCGGGCATGTCATATTTCACAACTGCTCCGTTCCAGCGCACAGCCTATAGTCTCCCGCCTATGACTTGCAGCTAATCTCTATTCTGAGTATGGCCCAACTTGCTGTTCGATGAAAAGTTTTCGCTGTGGCAGGCCCAGTGCCGGGGAACATAATGAGTCCTTCCATGAGCGATAGGTATCATCAAGGTGCCTCGCATTTGAGCACTTGAAAGCGTTTCGTGCCCACCTGCGGGAATCGTTCCAGTTGTCTGAGTCTGGCCAGCAATCTATAGCGGAAGCAGATGCTTCGCGACGCGATCTTGCAGGGCAGGGGAGAGATGGGCTTGCCTGGCAAATTGCGACCAATTATCGATGGCGGCGCGAACGTCGGCCAAAACCTTCTCGGGCCTTCTGACGCTGAAGCGATCCGCAACCGCGAGCAAATCCGCCTTGGAGATGTTATCGAATTTTTGATTGACACTCATCTGATGCTGATAGGTCCACTCGCCTTGGGGATTGTAGGCGTGCGTTACGTCGTAGGCCGGGGCGAGTTCCCACGGCTGATCCTGCCGAAGCAGGAACGTAAAGTTTTTGGTGTGATCGTCGCAGTTGCGTGCCATGACGTTGAATGCCATGCGACGGAAGATCTGATCGACAGCGCGGTCATCGAGCCCCAGCATACTTGCGGTCATGAAGAGCTGAGAATAGTCGTGCGTTCCGCGCTGCCGAAAATCAAGATGATTGATTGCGCAGAGCGTTTGCAGATGGTGCTTGCGTGTTTTGCCATCGATCACTTCACGATCAAATCGTTTTGTCATAAAGTGAGCGCGCCCGTTCTCTTCCAGCAGACGCGAGTCGGAGATCTGTATACCAGCGGCCTTTGCCATCAGGTAGTATGCAAATTCAATTTGACCGTATCCCTCACCCGTTCCAAGTTCCTTGTCTTTGCCAACACCATCGAACTTCAACAGCCAATGCTCAAATCCTGGGGCAGCATCGAATTGTCCACTGCGCACTTCGTCTGTTTTCGGATTCCAGGCAATGACAGCCTTCGCTCGGGCACCACCGGCCGAAGTCCCAACCTTAATGATGTTGGCAAGAGCTGCCTTGGCTTCGCGGTCAACAGAGAAGGTACCCTGAACGAGCTTTCTGGCCTCTTCCACGAGCTCTTTCATCTCGACGGGGGCCGAACTTTCCTTATGTGCGCCTCTTGCAGGTCGAAACTCCAGCGCGCCCATGCCTCTCTTCCCCATGTACGCGAGACGGTCAAGTACTGTGACGGAACTTTTTTCGATGCCCCGCTGAGCCATCCATGCGTCGATAAGAGCATTCCCGAAATCATCCGGCAGGGCGTCTGCCAACAAGGCAGGAAGCCGAAAGTATGTGGCTTCCGGCAGCGTCGGAAAGACGTAGAGCGAACGGGGCGCTTTCGCAGGCATATGCAGTGGAGCTAACTCTGTCCCCGTTCTCTTCCAGGCAGGATCGTATTCAAAGGCGTAATACGCGAGACCAGGATCAAGAGTGACGGCCCCGACGGTACGTCCCCAGATCCGCACTTCGATGACTGATATGTTTTTCATCCTTGATTACCCTCGATGCTTGAACGACGCACACGCCGACGCGCCGCCCCCGAATGACGCAGGAGCGCTAGAGGGCTAATAGAAACCTTGGGGGCAAGCAAACGCAGGCCATCGAGAGAATCAAGAGCTTTCAAGACGCGTATGAGCGTTTCAACACTCGAACCACGACCAGCTTCAAGGTTCCTGAGCGCTCTTTCGGAGACCCCGGCCTTTTCTGCCGTCGTGATTTGATCGAGGTTCTTCGATATGCGCAGTTCTTGGAGCTGTTTCCCGAAGACAGCTTGTAGTTCGTCCGTAGACATAAAAGGCATGTCTGTCATAAAGGCATAATAATGCCGCTTATTGTAAAATGTCAACATAATAGGTATTATTCTGCCTATATACATCATAAGAATAAAGGGCAACATGTTGCCTTATAAGCCGTATAAGTTGATTAAAAGGAACAATTATGCCGCCAAAGTAAACTATATCATCAAGAGACGTGTTTGGCGGGATGTTGCAGGTATATATACCTGCAACATCCCGTTTTGATCTGTGCGTGCAGTTTTGCTGGCTTCTCTACGAGGTATATATACATAGTAGAGAAGCCAAGAAATGCGTCTTAAGACCCAACTCGCAATCAAAGCCCACATTGAATCGCTGCCCCCTCAAGCTTGGAGTCGCAAGGACATTCAAAAGCTGCTGACCGAAAAGCGGGAGATTTGGAATGCTCCCCAATACCTCACCCCCGGGCTCCTCATTGCCTTCTTACTGGACAACGACCTCGCTCAAAAGATCGAAATCCGATCAAAGGAATACGGGGTTAAGAGCAGATATATAATAAGCAACCTCACCCTCCTCCCGTTTGCCTGTTCTTTTTACAAGCGTTCGTATGTTTCTCACGCCACCGCTCTTTATGTTCACAACCTCGTGCCAGAAGGCAGAATCTACGTAAATCACGAGCAGAGTCCAAAGAAGACCACTTCGCGATTGAGCCAAGTCCGTATAGACCAGGCGTTCAAGAACCGACCCCGCCGCTCTTCCTATGAATTCCGCACAGAGAAGCACATATTCGTATTTTTGAACGGCAAGAACACAGGCGACGCCGGCATCGTGGAGATTGTCGATTCCTCTGGCCAATCCATACGTTGTACCTCTCTGGAAAGAACACTTATCGACTGCGTGGTGAGGCCACAGTATGTCGAGGGGATTGCCACGTTGGCGCGCGTACTTCCTAAAGCAATCGATAGAATCTCGACTCAAGAGCTTGTTTCCTTGCTCGCCCAAACCAAATACGTCTATCCGTACCATCAGGCTTTGGGGTTCCTCCTGGGGAGAGCAGGAATGTCGCCAACCCAACTCGAACCTCTCCGCAGACTTCCAAGACGCTTCAAGTTCTATTTGGACTATGGAATGAAGCAGCCTCTGTACGACCCTGAATGGCAGATCTACTATCCAGTCCAACTCCAGTAATGCTGCATTTTGCGGGGTGCTTATCCAGAAGTCGAATTTGTAGGCTTGTTTTTTGTTCTGCGGAAATCGCGCGTCAGATTTGAATGTCCGCTTGAAGGCCGGTCTTGTCGCTTTCCGGTGCGACGAGATCCACGATGCGCCGGTGCATCTCAGAACCCACAGCGCTGAGGCAATCATTCCCACTCCCACCGCTGGGTCACTTTTTTCCAAACGCGGGATACCAGTCAAAATTTAGAATCCAGAGATGCCTTATGTTCTCAGTGAGAGTACAATTGTTCTTGTTGTGAGAACGAACTCCACGTCTACCGGCGATTTGCTCTTTGGTCAGACCAGAGGCAGGGTGTTGTTGCTGCTTTTTGGCGCGCCGGCCGAATCCTTCTATATTCGCGAGATTGCCCGCCAGATTGAAACGAGTGTGGGGACCGTGCAGCGGGAGCTTACGCTGCTGGCCGGGGTTGGGCTTGTCAATCGCTCGCAAAGGGGCAATCAGGTTTTCTATGAGGTCAATCAGGAACACCCGGATTACCCGGAGTTGCGAGCGCTGCTGGCGAAAACCCTTGGCGTCTTTCAGTTGCTCAAAAGCGCTCTGGCTCCTCTCAAGTCCCGCATCGATTTTGCTTTTGTGTACGGTTCGGTCGCACGCGGCGAGGATAAGGCGACGAGCGATATCGATCTGATGGTGATTGGCGCGGTATCTCTCGACGATGTACTCGACGCCGTGGGGCCGCTTGAAAAGCAATTGAGGCGGCCAGTCAATCCGACTATCTATTCCCGCGAGGATTTGAAAAAGCGGCTTCACGAGGGCAACCACTTTCTGCAATCATTGATGGAAAGCAAGAAAGTCTTTCTGATCGGCGACGAGAATGAGTATAGAGAAGCTTGCACAATTCGGTTGGTACAAGGCTGAGCCAAGCAGCCCCAAGGAGATTGCCGACCTGTTCAGCATTGTGGAGCGCTCGCAAGCGGACTCGAAGGTGGAAAGCATCTCCGACGATCTTCGCTTTCAGGCGGCGTACAACGGCATTCTTACGCTTGTGAACATTGCTTTGCGGGCCAGTGGCTATCGGGTTTCGATTGGCCAGGGGCATCACCAGCGGGTGATTGAAAGTCTCGAATATACGCTGACCACGCAGGATGCCACCGCGCGTGAGAAGTGGGTGCGCAAGATCAAGTCGCATTCGCAGAAGCGGAACATGACGAGCTATGACTTGGCGGGCGGCGTTTCCCCGGCCGATCTCGGGCAGATCATGAAGGACCTGCCCGTTTTGCAGGAGCATGTGCGGGCATGGCTGCAGGAAGTCCACCCGGAACTTCTCACGCGCGCGGCGAAATAAAGTTCTCATGCCCCAGGTTCGCATTGTCTGCATCAGCGATACGCACGGCCAGCACGCCAAGTTGAGCGTGCCGGACGGCGACATCTTGATTCATGCCGGAGATTTTGCCGCTTTTGGTGATACCCCAATCGAGATCATTGATTTCAACCAGTGGCTTGGCACTCTGCCCCACCGACACAAGGTCGTCATCGCTGGAAACCACGATTGGATGTTTGAGCGTCACCCCGGAGCTGCCAGAGAACTGCTGACCAACGCCATCTATCTCGAAAACTCCGGCACGGAACTGGCAGGACTGAAAATCTGGGGATCGCCCGTTCAGCCCGAATTCAACAATTGGGCCTTCAATGTCGCGCGTGGCGCAGCGATACGGCGATATTGGCAGATGATTCCGGAGAGCACCGATGTTCTTATTACGCACGGGCCACCGTCCGGCATTCTGGACACCGCATATCCTACTACGGCCCACCTTGGCTGTGAAGAACTGGCAGAGACGGTCGAACAGATTCGTCCGAGGCTTCACGTCTTTGGGCATATCCATGGGGGGCAGGGGCAGTTAAATTCCGACGGCACGCTGTATGTAAATGCTTCCGTAGTCAACGAGGCATACCAGCTTGTCTATGCGCCGCAGGTTGTCGAAATCGATATTTCTCCTGAGAAAGAATAAGTTCCATCGATGGGCTAATCAGCCGAATCCAGCGCGAAACTGACATTCCCGGATAACAGCAGTGTAGCCGAGGCGCGGCCCGCGTCAAGGCTCTGCGACCGCGTAGCGGCGGGCTGCGGCCCGGCCTTGACTCGGGCCTTATCCGCCGCGGCTTATCATTTCAGCTATTCCGGGGAATGTCAGAGGGAGTGCCACATAGAGATTTTCCTCAAACAAACTTCATTCTCGGCAATCATTCGTGATAGTAACCTTATGAAACACAAGCAGTTGCCGTATCCTCGCGGACTCGAGCATTTCTATCGTCCAATATGGTGCGCGAAGGGGAAAGTGTAGCCGTATATTTAAACGAAGAGATAAATTGCTCATTTGCGAGTGAATACGGTAAGGGCGTATTGGGTAATCCCTTCATTTTGCATTCGTGAGAGCGCACCGCTTGACAGCATGATGGGGGCTCGGTTGTGAGCACAACGATCAAAGATCGGATTCGTCAACTCTATACTTTCCTGCGGGAAGCAAATCAGCTTCGATTTCGCCCGGTTCGGCAACTAAGCGAGCATCCGAGAGTGGTGCACATTGCTGATATGCCGCATCACGAATCGATGCATCTGTACCGCCCTATTAAGGTACAGGATGCGCAGGAAATCCCGGACATTTTTCTGCGCGTCACAAGGCCAACCATAACGCCATGCCCGAAACCGCCCGAAGCCATCGCCCCATGGCTACTGCCAGGGTGGGATGATCCCGTTAAGCCTGCCGCCTACGCAGAGACACGTAATGAGGTGAATGAATCTGGCGAAACAATCACAGTCAAGTTCGACAGCGACGACCAAAGGTCCGCAGGCTTTGTAAACTGGGATGACCAGCGTACAGAATGGTCTGTTCCAGAATTGCGCGCGCGCCAAGCGCTTCGTTTCTTTGAACTCTTCTATGACATCTATTCAACTCTTGAGAAAGAAGGTGAAGAGATCGAATTGATGCTTGGAGATGGTCAACTGTCATGGCTTGCTACATCCGCAATCGACGGGCAGGTCACTATTAACCATCCGATTCTGTTGAAGCGCGTGGAATTGCGATTCGACGCCAATATTCCGGAGTTTACGGTTCACGAAACCGAACGGGATACGGAGCTTTATACTGGCTTATTCGTTGACCTACAAGAAGTCTCTCCTGCGGCTATCAATAATCGTAAGAATGAGCTGGAATCAGCAGGTTATCACCCGCTTGGCTGGCAGGATACGGAAGCTTTTTTGAAAGCAGTTATCCAGACAATATCGCCCACCGATGGCAAATTCCTGGATCCGCCGGCGAAAAGCGCGTCCACTACGCCTGTGCTGTGGCGCGACCCAGTTCTGTTTCTGAGAAAACGTATCTCAGGAATTGCAACTGCTGTAGATAAGATCGTCGATGACATCGAGACACGTGTGGCGTTTCCGTCAGCGTTGGCGCAAATTACGGGAACGATGGATGAGTGGCTCGATTCCGGTATTGGCGGCAATGCAACAGATGGCAGCATAAATGAAGCAGCAAAACCAGATCTAACTTCCACTATTAGCAACGATGACATTCTTCTTGGCAAAGAAGCGAATGCAGAGCAGATCCAAATCGTTCGCCGACTACACTCAAGTGCTTCGGTCATTGTCCAAGGACCGCCCGGCACGGGGAAGACGCACACGATTGGGAATATCATTGGACATCTGTTGTCCCAGGGAAAATCAATTCTCGTAACTGCTCAGACCGTTAAAGCATTACGCGATGTAGTGCGGAATGTGCCAGCAGCCTTACAGCCATTATGCGTGTCAGTGCTCGGAAGTGATCGGGATGCACGTACCCAGTTGGAATCCTCGATTGGCTCAATTACCGAGCGTCTAACGAGCGATACAAGTACAACGCTGCTCAATAAAGCTGAGGGATTAGGACGCCAACGCAAAGACATCCTGCATACATGTCTTGAGTTAAAACATAAGCTCCGCGAAGCTCTAGAAAATGAGTATCGCGACATCATTGTTGACACCGAACGGCTCTCGCCTTCGGACGCCGCACGTTTTGTCGCAGACCATTGCGAGAACGCGGCATGGATACCAGCGCCTGTCAAACTTGGTGCTTCAATTCCCCTCTCTGAGCAAGAGCTAAATAGGCTCTATGCACTTGGGCAGTCATTTTCAGCATCAGAAGAGCATGATGCGCGCTATCCGCTTCCAGAACTCGACAAACTTCCCTCGGAACGCCAGTTCCGAACAATGACTTCTGAATATCAGCAACTATTGGCCAGTGATCTTTCACTGGGGGCTGAGCGATGGCACACATCAGGCACCGATAGCCAAGCTGTAGAGCAACTTCACGCGTCCATTCAAAGTGAATTCACTAACGACCTAAGAAGCCAATCTTGGCGGCCATATGCAATTGTGGCTGGTATACATGGAGGAATTGAAAAGGAAGTCTGGGAACGACTGATTACCACAATTCAGGCTGCCGTGGAGACCAATGCAAAGTGTGCGATGGAACTGCATCACAATGCACAACTATCGACGACGTTACCAGTAACCCGTCAGCGTGAGATTGCAGTCGAAATTGTTGAGTATCTATCTTCCGGCAACAACCTTGGGTTCGTTCAATTGGTAACGCATTCCCAGTGGAGGCAATTCATCAACACGACTTCTGTATCCGCTGGTAAACCACGCCATACGGAACATTTCAAAGCCATAGGCTTGCTGGCAAAGCTACAGTCTCTTCGTGCTGAATTGGAGCCGTCATGGAATAGCCTTGTAGGACAACACATTGAGGCGCTGTTCAATACCTTGGGGGATTCGCCAGAACTGTCTTGTCGGCCATTGGTCGGAGAGATTCGCCGCTGCCTTGAGTGGTATTCCTCGACTTGGACTCCTCTTTCCGATGCGCTTCTAGCAGAGGGACTGGATTTTGGCGAACTTTGCACCCTGGTCACAAACACCCCGAGTCAGATTTCCGAATACTTGGTGGTTGAACGCGTAGCAGTTGATATTCTCCCAGGGTATCTCGCTGCGGAGGCGGGACGCCGTCGAATCAATGAGTGCGAGGCCTTTTTCGGGCATGTAGCTGACCTCTCTACACAGATTGATCCAACCTCACCCGAACAGGGATGCGTCGGCTTAATTGTTTCTGCGGTTAATGGGCGTAATGCTGAGGCTTATTCAGCCGCTCTGGACTACGCCCGACGCTTGTATGCCATTAGTCCTTTGGTAAATGAGCGAGATGCTCTTCTTGCAAAACTCCAGGCGGTTGCCCCTCAATGGGCCGCGCAGATTGCTAAACGAACCTCTCCACATAATGTCTGCAAGATCCCAGGAGATTACAGAAAGGCATGGACATGGCGACAACTGCATGAAATCCTGCTCGACCGGGATCGCCTTGATGTGTATCAAATTCAGAAAAGCATCGATAGGAATAGAGAGGTACTACGAGAATTAACATTGTCGTTGATCGACTCGAAGGCGTGGGGCAAACAGCTCGAACGATTGCAGCACAATTACAGCGTTCGACAAGCACTCGTTGGTTGGCTAGATACCGAAAAGCGCCTTTTATCAACCAGGCAGATAAATATTCGGCAGTCGTTGCTTACGGAGGCACGCAAGCTAATGACCCGTTGTACGCCTGCTGTGCCCGTGTGGATCATGCCCATTTCTTTAGTCGCCGAGCAGTATGATCCAAGAACCAGCCATTTTGATGCTGTCATCATTGATGAGGCGAGTCAGGCAGATTTGAATGCGCTTATTCCTCTTTACATGGGCACTCAGGTAATTGTTGTCGGCGATCACGAACAGGTCACACCTCTTGGCGTAGGGAAGAATGTAACACTCTTGCAGAATCTTCAGAAGTCGATGCTCCAAGACATTCCTAATTCTCACTTGTTTGATAATCAGTCATCAATCTACGACATTGCCAGGCAATCATTCGGGGATGCGATTCGCCTCGTGGAACATTTCAGGTGCGTTCCTGAAATCATAGCTTTCAGCAACCAGCTTTCTTATGGGGGAACGATTAAACCCCTCAGAGAATCGAACTCCACTGATATTAAACCAGCATGTGTTCCTTACCGTGTGGATGGAATACGAGACGGAAACACGAATCAGTGCGAAGCAGAGAAGATCGTAGCTTTAATCAAAGCCATGACAAAACATCCTGCGTATGTTGGCAAAACAATCGGCGTTATCTCCATGGTAAAAGAAGACCAAGCGGTGTTAATTCAATCGCTGTTGCATAAGGAAATCGAAAGCGTTGAATTGGAGAAACGCAGAATCCAGGCAGGCATCTCTTCAGAGTTTCAAGGTGATGAACGCGACATTATTTTCCTTTCGATGGTCGATAGCCAAAGCGAGGAAGGTCCCTTGCGTATCACAGGTGAGGGAGCGTTCGAGCTTACGAAAAAGCGCTATAACGTTGCGGTCAGCCGGGCGAAAGATCAGTTGTGGGTAGTACACTCCTTTGACCCGGATCTCCACCTTAAATCCGGAGATTTGCGGCTCCGCTTATTGCAACATGTCAGAGATCCTCTCGCGGCCATTCGCGCGTTTGATACGGAAGGTCGAAGGACAGAATCGCCTTTTGAAAAGGCGGTTCTTAAACGCCTACTGAACGCAGGGTATCGCGTTAAAACCCAATGGCAGGTGGGGTACTTCAGGATCGATATGGTCGTTGAGGGCGATGGAAAGCGCTTGGCGCTTGAATGCGATGGTGATCGATGGCATCCGATTGAGAAGTTAGCCGAGGATGTCGAACGGCAAGCGATTCTTGAGCGCCTCGGTTGGCAGTTTGTTCGGATCAGAGGAAGCGCATTCTACAGAAATCCGGATCGCGTAATGGAGACTGTTTTCTCCAGATTGAGCGCGTTAGGCATTCCACCTGTCGGGAGCGATGGCGAAGCCAAACCGAATGACTTAACCCTCGTTTATGAATTAGAAGCACTCATGAACGCAGACAACGAAGAGCTAACGGATATTGACCGTACTGATGATGTAGAGGATCTGCAATTTGAGGCTGGTGACTTTGATTTACCGGAAGAAGCCACAATCGATGCCGGGACTCTTCCGAGTGGTTTGAACGGACTTCAGGCGGGCTATTTATCTGGCAGCCAGAACAGTTCGAAACAGGGACAGGTTGAATCGCTTTTGGAAGCATTTGGAGGCACAGCTTTGCTCCCCGACTTTATGAGGCAGCTTGCAAAGGTCAGAGGATACCACAGAGTTGGGAGGCTTATACAGAAATCGCTCAAATCAGAATTTGCTTCCTTAAAGCGCAAGGGCACAGTTGTAATCGAGAATGGCTCAATTCGACTACCTGATTAGGCGCGGCATCTATTTCCATGCATGTGCTTCTGCAGGATCGGGCAAGCCTCCAGGCGGTCCAGAATCTCCATGAACCGGGGACGGTTGCGGTAATTCACGCGTATTTTGGCCACCAGATCGTTCCACTCAAGGCCGCGGTCGAGCGACTTCAGAATCGGGCGCATCTTCTTCAAGTAGGCGGCCACTGTCTCATAAGCCGAGATGCTTGCCTGTGTCAGATTCGTATCGACGCAGCCGCGATAAATCTCAAGGGCGCGCTGTGGATGCGCTTCCGCAACGGCTGCGGCGACCCTATCGGCATAGCTGCCAAAACCGTATAACGAGCCTGCGCGCTGGTTCTTCGCCGCAGCGCGCCACAGGTCAAACCAGCGCAATATCTCATCCGGGTGACGCTCGGCAATCGCCATGTCGATCAGTATGTCGTAGTGCGGGCGCTGGTCTCCATTACGCAACAAAGGCAGCAAGTAATCGGGCATCAGCAAGGGCCAATCCGGGCGGAAAGTAACACTGCTGGGACCGTTGTTTTTCGCGGTTATGGAATAAGGAAGCTTACCGGTTTCGAGAAATTCTAGAGCCTTCCGCTTGACCGAGTCGAGGCAACCGGCGCGCTCGGCGACGGCGACCAACGCAGCGAAGTTTTCGCATCCTGGACGATCAAAGAATGCCCATGCGGCATGTGCGGCGGCTACCTTCCACTGTTTCCGTAGCCGGGCGAGTTCGGCCATCATTTTCGCGAGCTGATCGGCAATTCCCGGGGCATCTTTGGCCGTCTTCCGAATCCCTTCAGCAGCCCAACGCTCGGCTTCATCGTATCGTTTTCGCTCGATCAGCAGCGGGACCAGCCGCCCATAACTGCCGGTCACGCGCGCCTCGCGTTCGCGAACGGCAATCACTTCGCTGTCGCGCCCGGCGCTCGTAAGAGCCTTGACGAGCCAGTCGGCAATCCGCTCACGCTGATACTTGTCGTGAAAATTGCTCCCGGATCGCACGTCTGACGTTAAGCGACCGGCCAGTAGGTCGGCAGTCGCGGACCAGTCGGACGGGTCGATATTACTCTCAAACACGGTGTCGAGTTGGCAGCTTTCAATTACGCTGTATTCGTCCTTGAGATCGGCATCAATCGCAAAAAGCAGCTTCTGCACAGAGGATAGTCTCGACTGATTTACCGCCCGGAAGATTGGTGGCAGGCACTCTGCAAAGGCCGTGGCCGTTTCGCCCTCGTCGTTCGACTGCCCGATTTGTTCCATGCCCTGCGCCATAATTTTCCGGCTCAGTTTCACTACGGCGTCCGCTTGTCCGAGTTCGACCATCCGGTCAATATAACGTGCCAGACGGCTGAAGTCCGGGGTATAGCCTTCGCCCTTCCAGTAATTCCTCCAGCCCGGCTCCGAGGTCGCCCGGCGCAGTTCTTTTCGTGCTTCGGCAATCAATCGATCCGCATCGCCTTCGCCCAGGGCAATACGCTCGCGGAACTCCTCGTGCAACTCCGGGAAGCGTTGCGTCAGTGACCAAACCAACTCGGCCAATTCTTCCCGGCTCTTCGCGTCGATGTGCTTCCGAATTTTATCGTCGCAAGCCTTGCCGGCACGCCGCCGTGGAATCATCGGATCTTCGCCGTTTTCCGATTCGTCTGCTTCATCACTGTCCTCGAAGTCGTCGGGGGGTGCTTCAGAAACGCTATTTGTAAGCTCCTCCCACCTGTCATTCGCTGCATCTGCGAGGGGAACTACAGCGCTTTTTGCCAGCATATCGAGATAGGTCGCCAGGACGGCGACTGCATGTTTGCAGCCATTCCAACCGACAGGACAAGTGCAACGGGAGTGCAGGGTATCAAGCTTCCCACCAGACACCCGTCGTGTAGCTCCGCGTGCCGGAAACCGTTGCGAGCAGCCTGCCGTCCGTGGAGATCGCGAGATCTTGCACACGTCCGCCTCGCTGATATGCCCGCCCGCGCGTCATGGAACGCGACCCGGCCCAGTTCGCCACGTCATCCCAGGTAACGGACTCCCAGTTCGAGCTTCGGGCCACGGACTTTGCGGAGATTTTCGCCTTTGCCGCGCGTAAGGATTTGGTTGCCATCGATAGTTTCCTGTGTGAATCATAAATGGCGATTGTAGGTAGTCCTAATATGTGTGCAGCGCTGCTTGCGCAGCGGATGAACGGTGACACGTCATCCCCAGCAGGGTAGCTGTAGGGATACCTTTGTATACATTCGTCAACGTGAGTATCTTCAATGGTTTAGCATTTCGTGTTTACAAGCGTAAACATGACGGCATCACGGCCAGCTTTAATGTGTTCTGTGCGTAAACATGCTCTGCCATAAAGATTTATCGGAGTTTGTGCAGAAATAGCGTCTCAGATAAAGCTGGCGTAAAATGCCGCTATCGAGGTATCTGCCGATGATCTCCCCCGATGACAAACCGCAGGCATCCGTTCCAGCAACGTCCCCTTCCGCGCCGACAAGCGATAGCAACCGCACCAAGTCCATTGCGACACGGCTCACCGACGCTGAGTTTGCCGAGATCGAATCTGCGGCAGCCAGCTCCGGGAAGAAGGTGGCCGAGTGGCTGCGCGAGGCAGCGCTTGCACAGGCTCGTACCGCTGGAGAAGAGAAGACGGACACCGTCCTGTTGGCGGAACTGCTGGCGTTGCGCGGCATGGTTGTCAACCTGTTCGCGGTTGCTTCAAAAGGCCCATTGAGTGACGAATCTTTGCGTAAAATCTCCGCGTATGCCGACGCAATCAAGGACCAGAAAGTCGAGGAATTGCTGGCCCGAAAACGCTGCCGGATGGCACCCGAAACCCCGGAGAAAGCGCCGTGAGATTACGGGGGATTCGCTCTGCGTTTCCGTGGCGGACTGCGGCACTCCTGGCCATGCTTTTTGGTGTGCCTGCGCTGGCGTTCGCAGCTTGGTTTTTATGGGAGATTGAGCCGCTTCAAAGCTACTATTTGCCTGCATATCGGCTGTGCAGTAAGACTGCGGAACAGACAGGTTCGACGACCAAAATTCGATGGCTGATGAAGACCGCTCCCGAACGCGCAAGTCAGCCTGCAATACCGTCCGATGTGACCACCGAATGGACTGGGAACCTATCCATTCACCTCTCTTCTTCCGCATTCGATAAAGGCTGGCGCGAACTGGAGAAGTCTGATCCGGAGTGGGGCCATTCCGCCGAGTTGGAAGACTTCTTGCGCAGCTACATATACGATGGTGTTCCCTACTCGAATCTGATTGCCTTTCCGCTCCTGGAAGGCAGCACCATGGCGCTGATGATTGCAGCCTTTATCACCTTCACAATGAGGGCGGAGTTGTGGCAGGAGTGGCAGCGCTTTTGGCGGCAGGTAATGGCAGGCAATTCGGTCACGGATAACTGGTGGGATTCGCCGCCGATTCGGCGCGGAATCAGTCAACGTATTGTCGTTGGGAAATGGTTGGGAAAGGTCAAGTCTGAGCTGACCGATTGGGTAGCACAAAGCCGCCGCAATCCCAGCTTGAACAAGGCTGCGATCCAGGTCCCTTCGCAGGGTGAATCACCGCAAGGTTCCCTGAGCGATCAGCCCGCCGAATCCAGCACGATACTTTCGTCGAAACCACCCACCCAAAGTGTGCTGAAGAACCCCGCGCAGAGCCAGTCAATCTTCCCCGGAGCAAGAAACGGAAACGCGGCGCGAAAGAGGCCGGTGGACTGGGACGAATCGCAATGGATTGACTGAGCTGACAGCCCTGCAAAAGACCAGAGATTCATGCGAGAGCGTGAACGGTCAAAGCAGTCCATTCGTCTTGCTCATAGCGATACGAATAAGCCACTGCTTCAGCCGAGCATGGCTCGTCCGAAAGCGCTCGCAATATCGCCATTATTCCAGGTCGCTGTTCCACCCGTTTCGCGCCTCTCCAATTCCATCAATTCCGCGCTCTCAAGGGAGCGTATCCGGTAAGCTGTGCTGACAATTTCAACGACACTTATAGTAAGCTATTCGGCACTAGATAAGTCACGTTATCTTACTTATCATTCAGTGCCTGATCGCAGGTCTTATCAAGTCACTATTGTATCCTTGTTCCATTGTCAAATAGCCAGACTATTCCTTGTACAATCGATGCTGATATACGCCAATCATCAATGAACAAGCGGTCACTACAGCATTGCTCACGAAAAATAATTTCTCTATCGTGCGACTATTTTCACGGATTCTGAGTTACTATAGGCAGCACGGTAGTTATGAAATGCTGCCACTTCAACACAGGAGTCTTTTCGATGCTGACCATCTCGAAAGCTCTTTCTGCCAAACAGGCACAAACGTACCACTCGCGCGAATTCACCTCCGAGCAGCAAAACTACTGGAGCCGCAACCGGCAGGCATATAGCGAATGGCGCGGCAGTCTTGCGGAAGAATGGAATCTCCAAGGGGGTGTTCAGGCGGATCGATTCGCTCGCTTGAGCGAGGGCCAGCATCCAGAGAGCAGCGCGCAGCTCATCCAGCATCAGCCAGCGAGAACCTACGAGAACGAGTATGGCAAGCTGATTACGAGCGTTGAGCACCGTGCCGGGTGGGATGCAACTTTTTCCGCGCCAAAGTCTGTTTCTCTGACTGCACTTGTTGGCGGCGATTTTCGCGTACGCGAGGCACATCGTGAAAGTGTGCGCATTGCTTTGGACGAATTGGAGCGGTACACACAAGCGCGTATCGGCAATGTTCATGCGCCGGAGACCACAGGCAAGTTCCTTGCAGCTACATTCGAGCACGATACGGCGCGTCCCGTGGATGGCTATGCCGCGCCGCAACTTCACACGCATGCGGTGATCTTCAATATGACCGTCGGCGAAAATGGCCAATCTCACGCGCTTCAGGAGCGTAGCCTCTTTCAATCGCAGCATTATGCTACCAGCGTCTATCGCTCTGAGCTGGCCTCGCGCTTGCAGAACCTCGGCTACGAGATCGAAATCGGCAAACACGGCCAGCCGGAGATCAAAGGATATACGCAGGAATATCTGGATGCTTCAAGTCCGCGACGAGAGCAGATCAAGCAACATTTGCAGGAGATCGGTAGAGAGGGCGCAGGCGCGGCACAGGTTGCGGCACACCGCACACGCGATAAGAAAGAGATTCAATCACAGGATGAGGTTCTACGGCGACATCGTGAATTTGCCGCGCAATTCGGTCATCAGGCTGACCGCGTGGTGGCTCAGGCGCGAGAACATGCTCATCAGTTTGAGCAACAGCCGGAAAAGACTGCGCAGCAGTCCGCTACCTACGCACGGAATCATGTCTTCGAACGTTCGGCAGTTCAAGACGAACGGGCAATTCTGCAATCGATGCTTGACCGTGGAATGGGACAGCTTACATATGGCCAAGCCCGTCAGGAGTTTCAGCGCCGCATCGCCAGTGGCGAATTTCGTGCGATCAATCACCGCGAAGGGCGGGCTGCTCCGCAGTACACCACTGCCGAGATGGTCCGCATGGAGAAAGAAATAATCGCTCGGATGCGTGAAGGAAACCGACGAGACTTCAGTGATCCGATGCTGGCCTCGCCACAGGTGCGAATCGGTACGGAAGATCGCCATCCAGAGCTGAACGCATCGCAGTTGCATGCCGTCGATGAAATCTTCCTCACACGGGAGAAGATTATCGGGCTGGAGGGAGTCGCCGGAACGGGCAAGACGACAACCCTGTCAGTAGTCCGCGAAGGCGCAGAGGCCGCCGGGTATCGTGTGGAAGGCTTTGCGCCGACTTCCCGCGCTGCGCAGAAGTTGGCGGAAGCAGGAATTGAAACCTCGACATTGCAACGACACCTTGCACGCGGCATACAACTGGATACAGGCAAAAAGCAATTGTATGTGCTCGATGAGTATTCGCTCGCTTCCACGCGCCAGATGCACGAATTTATTCAACGTCTCCATACAAATGACCGTGTGCTGTTAGTTGGCGATACGCGGCAGCATGAGTCTGTCGAGGCAGGACGGCCCTTTGCTCAGCTTCAAGAAGCAGGGATGAAGACAGCAAAGCTCGATGAGATTGTGCGGCAGCGCGATCCAGAGTTGAAATATGCAGTGGAGCAGTTGGCACGCGGCGAGGTCAGACAGGCGGTTGCCAGCCTTGATGACCAGGGACGAGTACATGAGTACACGGGCCGCGAAGAACGCATCGCGGCAATTGCAAAGGAATACGCACGCTCACCGCAGAGTACGCTTGTTGTTTCGCCGGACAACCGATCACGGTCAGAGATCAATCAACGGATTCATCGTGAATTGCAGTCGCGGGGATTGGTGAACCGCGAAGAGTACGCCATCAAAACACTGGTGCCGCGTCAGGAAATGACCGGTGCGGATCGCACTTGGGCGCGGCAATACCAAGTGGACGACATTCTGCGCTACTCGCGCAGTTCGCGCGAGACCGGCATCAAGAAGTGGGAATACACGCGCGTTCTTAGCGTGGATGCACAGAAGAATCTTCTGACAGTCGTGCGCGCGGATGGAGGCAAACAGACCTACGACCCGCGCAGGCAGATGGGGGTTACGGTTTACCGAGCGCAGGAGAGAGCATTTTCTGTTGGCGACCGCATCCAGTTCACCGCACCCGCCAATGATTTGAAGATTGCCAACCGTGAACTTGGAACCATTGAGGAATTTGGCGCTGACGGAAGGATGCGTCTCAAACTGGACGGCGGGTGCGATGTGGCCATCGACCCGCAGCAGTATCCGCATCTTGACCACGGCTATGCCGTGACGAGCTATTCCAGCCAGGGACAAACCGCAGACCGCGTACTTGTCCATGTCGATACCGAATTGGCGGCGAAAGACCTGCTCAACAGCCGCATGGCTTACGTCTCGATTTCGCGCGGCCAACATGACGCTCAGATATTCACCAATGACCTCAGCAAACTCGCCGACGTTCTCGGCCGCGATGTTTCGCATCAGAGCGCACTTGAACCGCAAATAGGGATTACTCCGCCCGCTCAGGATATTGCGCAGACACTGCAAGCCGAGCTAAGCCATGGCATCGAGATGGGATTGAGTTTGTAATCTTTGAATTTTTGCAAGGAGCCGTTTCTATGTCTGCAGAACTTTTTGTTAAAAAGCCTGTTCAGAGTGCGCGATACGCCGCGCTCGGTTTAGAGCGCCATTACTCCGTTGCGGAAATTGCCAAGATGTGGGCGCTGAGCGAAAAGACCGTGCGTCGCATGTTCGAGGATGAAGAGGGTGTGCTGCAATGGGGAAGCCCGGAGACTCGACGTAAACGCGGGTACATAACGCTGCGTATTCCTGAAAGCGTGCTGCATCGTGTTCACCAAAAACGTGAATTGCGAGCAGGATGAGAAGAGATAGTACGTGTAGGCCAATCACTGGCTGCAAGACGTTGCGCATAATACTGCGCTAGGCCAAGTTCTTGGCCATGAGCGAGGGCTTACAACGTTTACGAGCCACAGCAAAGTGGAGATGGCTAGCCAGGATACGAGAGATGCAGGCGGCGCATGGTCCAGAGCAGAACAGAGATTGAGACGACCACCTGTCAAATCGAGCCGTATGCCCTTCGTATTATTTGCCAGATGTTTGTATGTGATTGACGTCTACAGACAGAATTTATAATGAAAGTATTGGCGCACATGGTGGCGAATGAATTATTGTAATCACTGTTGGATCCAGATAAGCGGTTTGCCGTGATGGACCATTTCTTGTCCGGAGACGACTATGCAGACCATGTATTCGGTAATCAATGGCGGTCTGAAAAAGCTTATTCTACCTGCGCCTAATGAGATTGTCTTTTCTCGAATTTGCTGGGGCGCTTTCGATGAGCTTTTAACGCCTGCATATTGGAAGGGCCAAGTATGGCAACACCTCCAGCTCGGTACATACTCCGATTTGAGGCTTGGAAGGTCTTTGTCTGAAGAAATTGCAGCATGTCTCCTTGGCGGGTACGGAATGCCTGCTGATCTGGCGTTGGCCGCATATTGGCGTGTTCGCGAATGCGGAATTCTCGCAACGACCCCTGCAGCCTGTGACATCGAGAAGATCCTTGAACGGCCATTTCTAATCGAAGGAAATGAAAGGAAATACCGATTCATTCGACAGAAAGCTCGATACCTCAGTGCATGTCTCGAAATGCTTCAGCGGTTTGATGTTCCGCAAGATGACTATCAATTTCGCGAAAACTTGGCGGAACTGCCAGGTATTGGCCTAAAAACGGCGTCATGGATTGTTCGCAATATGCGTCCACAATGTGACATTGCCATAATAGATGTACATATCCTCCGTGCAGGACGAACAATAGGTCTATTCCCCGGTACATGGACTCCGCAAAAGAACTACCTCGAGCTTGAGCGTCGATTCGTTTCCTTTGCGCATGCGCTGGATGTAGCCCCGACTATGCTCGATGCCTTAATGTGGGACTATATGAGGCGCTTGCCTGATGCGATTCTCAATCGCGTTCCAGTCAGAGTGCAGACTCAAATGGATCTTTTTAATTCTGCTTCGGCACATGAATTAGCTACAGCCTGACAAGAGCACTACTGCTTATACTGTCGCCTTTTATAGAGATCCAACTGCAGCAGCCCCTACTGCTACGAGTCGGCCATTTGGAGAAATGACATGCGAGAGTTCTCCTCCCAGCAAGCCAAGAGCGCAGTACCCTATCGAACAAGATCGGCAGATCATCCCCAGTAGTTGCAATATAGCTCCTGCGTCACGCCAAATAAGGGAGCTTGCGTTTTCATATACAGATTCTGTAATGGCAGAATCTGCCACTAATACAAGATATGCTCCGCATGCATCGGGCAAAACCTCTTTTGCTTTACTGCACCAAATACGTATGACATTACTGTCAACCGCCAGTAACTCTACTATATGCTTGGCGGCGTTATATCGGAATAGTCGTTGATCATTAAATGCAGGAATAATCAATGCAGATATTGGGTGCAGTGCACCCGCAGAAATTGCAGGTCCCCTCGACCTCTTCATGGGGTCCCCTTCTTTCCATGACCGCGGATGTAAACACAATGCAACCACATTAATAATTTGTTCTAACTCAATTTGTTTTAAGCATCTCTCAGATCTTCTGCTCTCTAGGATTTCCCAAAAAGAATACTGACTTGGCACAATTAAATCCGGGGCCACGAATTCACCAGCCACTGGCCAAGCAAATGAATCAACCTGTGTTTGTCCTATGCGCAAAGTCGGATCATCAATAGGGTGCATAGCCGAGGTCCTGTAGCGTTTTATAATGCTTAAAACACCCCCGACAATTACCGCAGGCAAATTCTGATTTGTGGCATGAATGTGCCCATGCAAGTAGATCCTCTGGAACATTAGAAACCTTGATTAATTCTGCAGCGGATAACTCTATTGCAGGAGCTTCAAGTTGCATGTTCCCTTCCTGCAAGGCTAGGAGAGCGCTTAATGAGTGGATAAACGGCTTTGTCCCATCTGCATGAAAATTATCTGTCGCGATGGTCCCGATCAGAATTTTCTGATAGCCTTTTGGCGCTGCATACATTGCTGCCAATGTTACGAGCATTTGATTGCGGTATGGCCACCATTCGGGGACAGGGGCTATACGCGCAGGTGTTCCTCCTGCCAAATCTCCGCTTCCTAAACTCTGCAAGTCTGCATGGATTACATAATGAGGAATTTGTAGATGGGCACATACAGCAGAGGCGGCTCGAACTTCTGCTGGGGCAGGCAATTGCCCATAGTCGATGGTAATGCCTAGTTCAGGACGCTTCCAGTAAGCAATAGCAATGGAGTCCATTCCGCCTGAGAGTAGTAAGGCGTTTTTCATAGTTTCCACGCGGTCTGATGAATCGCAGTCGCAAAATCATAATAAATTCTGCACTGTGAACCTTCCATCATTTTTAAATCTTCTGCGGGTACGGCTTGGGCTAGTGCATAAACTGGTAAACCCATATGGCGTGCATACCCAACCTCAAAAATTGTTCCACTATCCAAGCCATCAAGCACAGCGAAAACGCGGTCGCACTCATGCAAACCATGCAAATCTGCAGGGCCCACTATATTTCCTGGGCCACGGCCGACATCATGAAGAGGGGAAAATACCTCTAGACCGCATCCTAATAGACTATTGCGCGCCTCTTCAATAAGCCACCGTTGGCTAATTGAGAAAAATGGCCCTGCAAGGTACACCTTACCTGGGGTAAGTGAAACCTCTTTTCTGGAATCAGCTTCCAAATTCGCAGGCAATGGTGCAGGTAGGCTCATTGTCTCTGTGTATATTGCGACTGCCTTTGATGCAAATTCTGCAGCCCGAACAGCTGCATCTCCATGTACAGCCCATCGTGCGGCAAATATTGCTGCAAAAACATCTCCAGAGCCAACTGTCCAAGACTGCTGTGAATAGTATGCCGGGATGTGGTGCTTTTGGGTCCCTTCAAATAATAAAGCGCCATTCGCTCCGCACTTCACAACAACGATCTCAGCACCTTGCGACATAAGTGAACGCGCGCCATCTAAAAGAGCGTCATGTCCGGTCATCAACTGAAGTTCATTGCGATTTGCTACGATTGCAAGTCTCGATGCTTTGCTGCCATTTTTACTAAACGCTTCAGGGGCATAAGCTGACTGTGGATCATATACACAGAATTCAGAATCAACAACAGCATTCCCCTCAATCATTCCGAACCTAAGCACGGTTTTATCGGATACAGAAAATGGATCATGTTGAATGATTCTTTCTCTATTTGGCCGAATGTTTGGTGTAGAAAGGCAGTGCACATATTCGAAAGAAACAGTTTGAGAAGCACTGACTGGCTCGAAATTGAATCCATTGGTCAATACAGAAGGCCTAAAAGCATTCGCAAGTCTCTCGCTGGCGTATGCTTTTAATATTACCTGATCAACATGCCCACTGAGGGCTGCCGCTGCTCTTCCTCCTGAGCCCCATATACAGTTCCATTCTGGCCAAATGCAGAACTCATGATAAACACCGCCAGCCACTGTCAGTGAAGTCATGCCAGTCGAACCTCAACGCGACAAATGCCTCCTCGTAGTGCTTGAACTTCTGCGACGTAGCTGCGCCCTGCTTGAATACATTGAATAAGTTGTGGCATCGATGGCGATGTAATGGACCCGACAGTCGCACCTTGGCCAGTTTCAGCAAGCAAGCGCATAGGAGGACCTGGAGCGTAGCGTATCTGCAATACCGTACCAACGCCAATAGTAGTCAAAGCCTTGGGGTTAACAGAATTGAGGTTGGTAACCTCCGAAATATTGCAAACATCAGGCTGTCCGCCGCCTTGGTCACCGTCAGACTTAATCCTCGGTTGAATAGGGTCAGGACGCCACTCGCCGCCGCCGCCACCACCAGACATAGCAGACTCCGTTTGAATAAGATTTATTGGCAAAAATCATATCACTTCGCCATCTTCTTCACGCAACAATAATGTCACTGAAAAAAATATACGATCGACGCAGTCCGGCGAAATGCGTAAGAGAGACTAAATATTTCATTACCGAGGCGCTGCAGGAATTTGATGGGTATTGATCTGGCAACCTTAAGCCCTCGATTTGATAGGCATCCCTGTTGGATTTGAACCCGTATTATCGCTGTAAAAGGCAGATGAGCATTAGAAAAACGCCCATACCTCCAGTAGAAAGTCTTCCTTTTTTCTAAATCGCCTGTTCTTGAAACCTTCCCGTGTAACTGAAAAATCAGGATGAGAGGCAGAGATCTAGCTTGCCGCCGGATTGTGTTCTGGAGACAGTTGCCATGCCGCCTGCACGCTCTTTTCAAGTTGATCCTGACGGGCGCGGACCCAGGGTGAGTAATGCTTTTCCGTGACGCGGACGCTGGCGTGGCCGAGCAGGATGGAGACTTGATCGATGGGAACTCCGGCTAGCAGCATTTCAACGGCGAAGGTGTCGCGGAACATGTGGCAGTGGGCGCGTTTTGGTGTGCCGTCCGGTTTGTGCAGGTTGGCTACGGCAAAAAGACGCCGGTAGGCGCGCTGCCAGTTGGCGACGAAGGTTTTGGGTAGGCCGTTGCCCGACCAGAAGAAGTAATTCGGGTTGGGTTTCAGTCCGGGCGGAATCGAGCGCAGTTGATCGGCGACCTGGGGCGGCAAGGGGACGAAAACTGGGATGCCGGTCTTGGCCTGATAGAGCAGGAGCTTGTTGTCCTGGAGGCGCGAGCATTCAAGGGTGACGGCATCGCGTATGCGCAAGCCGCTCCAGCGCATCAGCTCCGTGAGCGCACGGATGCGGATGCCGCGCTTCTCTGGAGCCCAGGAGCGCTCGGAATACTCGTCGAGCCGATAGGTAGCGCCAATGATCTGCTTATACTCGTCGGCGGGGAAGTAGTCGGTGGGCACCTGCTTGGCAATGATGCGCCCCATCGTTGCAGTGGGATTGTCTTTGATCCAGCCGTGGCGCACGCAGAACCAGAAGAAGCCAACGACCCGCTCGAATTTTTTCTTCCGCGCCAAGGGCTTGTCGCTCCAGGACGAGCGCCACTCCGTCATGTTGCGAACATTCACATCGCGGAGAAAGACGATCCGCTGCTGTTCGGCAAAACCGAGGAGCTGCTTTTTGAAGATGTGTTCGAGCTTTTGGATTGTCGCCGGAGCTAGGCCGCGCGCCTCGGCGTCGGCCAAGTAGCTGTTGACGGCTTCTTTCAAAGTGGGCAGCGTCCTTGCCTCTTTGATTTCCTCTCCGCCTACTGCGGCGATTTCATATTTGCGGGCCAGACTCTCGGCTTGCTCCCAGGACCGCGTCTTTGCCGCAACACGCATACTTCCAGGACGGCCAGGAAGCGAGCCGGTAATCCACTTCCAGCAATGGCAACGACGCCAGGTTGGATTGTCCTTCTTCGGGCACTTGGAGGTGTGACGTGTGTAGACCGTAAGCATGATGCCAACAGTCTAGCGCTTGTACAAAATTTGTACAAATTCTTATTTTGCAACTTATCCACAGGTCAAAACTATGAATCTAAATAACTTATTTATGGTGGAGGCGGCGGGAGTCGAACCCGCGTCCGAAATCGCTGTCAGCCAGGAGAGTTCATGCTTTGTCCGCTTCCTTTTGGTTTCGCTCCCGGCACTCAGAACGGACAAGATGCGCCGAAAACTAGTCCGATAGTCTCACGGTTACAACACGGACCGAGCCGCAACCGCCAGCCTACTGTATGACGTCCGCTCACAGCCCATAGGCAAAGCCGTGGAAGACGGCAGCTTATTTAATTAAGCTGCAAGTGCCAGTTCTTCATTGGCAACTTTGTTTTTGCAGGCGATTACAGGTGCCCACACCCTGACATGTCTCCTTAACCGCAATCGATCCCGTCGAAACCGTGACGCCCCCATGTACCACCCCAGCGACCAAGATCTGCCGCAGGGAACCACTCTAGGTGCGAGCCGGACCAACTGGCTCATGCTGCTTATTTTGATTCTACGCTGATTCGAATCTTGCCGTAGAAGGTGGATATTGATTCACGCCAACAACAGGAAGAATCCAGCGGTTTGCCCTCCACCCGATGAGGATTCAGCCCCAAAGGGTAAGGGCGATGGAGATGCACCTTGATTATGAGTGGGATGAAAACAGGAGCTTTTTTGTCGGACACAAAAAAAGACGGCACGAACGGTATACTGTTCGTGCCGGGAGGCCAGTGACGCAACTTACTTCCAGCATGGAAGGCGGCAATCCTTGCCACCTCATCAACTGGAATATATACACCATAGCATAGATTCGACAGAAAGCAAATACAGAAATCGAAATTATTTTGTGTCCACGAACTTTTATTCCATACTGCTCGATATTCCGATAAGAAACTCTTTCCAATGGAAAACGTAAAAGTTCAACTGAACGACCACACGAATAGTTCTTTAACTGTATTTTATTCTTGTACATACCGTGGTTTTCGAACCGTGAACTGCGCCCCATTAAACCGATATAATCTGAAAATTCTGCGGTCTCTGGACGTAGATGGAAAAGGAACGGCCGTCTGCTGGTAACGGAATATGATCACCAGGATTTCCTGACTTTGATCCAAATGTTCCACATTGTGGTTCGTGAATTTCGGGCAGTACTCGGAGAAAAAGCCTGTGAACCTGCCCGAATCTGCCTATTCCTTTTGTCGACTGGAGCGATGGACCGCAGCCCAGCCGTCCATGACGACCTGACGCCCTCGACCGACGGCCAGGGAGTCCGCCGGTACATTCTTGGTGATGCAGGAGCCCGCGCCGATGTATGCCCCGTCGCCGACCTCGATCGGCGCCACCAGGGTGGTGTCGCTGCCCACAAAGGCATTTTTGCCGATGCGCGTGGCGTGCTTGTGAACGCCGTCGTAGTTGCAGGTGATGGTTCCGGCGCCGATGTTGGTCTTTTCGCCCACCTCGGCATCGCCCAGGTAGGTGAGATGATTGGCCTTGGCGCCCTTGCCAAGCTTGGTTTTCTTGGTCTCGACAAAGTTGCCCACGTGGGCCTCTTCGCCGATTTCGCTGCCCGGACGCAGGTGTGCAAAGGGCCCGATTTTGGCGCCATCCGCCACCGTGCTGTCGGTCAGCACCGAACTTTGCTGAACCAGCACATTGCGGCCGAGCGTGCAGCTTTCAATCACCGTATAGGAGCGGATCAGGCTATCGGCGCCGATTTTGGTGCGGCCCAGCAATTGCACAAACGGTTCGATCACCGCATCGGCCTCAACCTCAACATCGGCGTCGATGACGCAGGTCTCCGGCCGGAAGATGGTCACGCCCTCGGCCATCAGGCGGTTGGCGGTTGCGGTGCGCAGCGCGGAGTCCAGCGCGACCAGTTCGGCAATGGTGTTGGCGCCCAGCACCTCGGTTGCATCGTCGGCCTGAAGAGCGACGACGCGCTTCCCGGCCGCCCGCAGCAGCCCGGCGACATCGGTCAGGTAAAGCTCCTGGTGGGCGTTGTCGGCGGTGAGTTGGCCGATCTGCTCCAGCAGCGGCGCGGTCTGAAATGCATAAATGCCGGAGTTGATTTCGCCGATCTTCTCTTGCCCGGCGGCAAGATCCTTCTGCTCGACAATGGCCTCGACCTCTGGCGACTCCGGCGTTGGACGCAAAACCCGGCCGTAGCCGGTCGGGTCCTCGGGCGCGGCTGTCAGGATGGTCATCGCCGCCTGCTGGGCCTGATGGAATTGCCAGACCTGCTGGATGGTTTCTGGGCGGATCAGCGGCACGTCGCCGGAGAGCACAAGAATGTTGTCGTAGTCCTTGATGGCCCTGCGGGCGCACTGGATGGCGTGGCCTGTGCCGTGCTGCTCGAACTGCTCGACGAAGTGCACGCCGGTCGAGGCCATGGCCTCGCGCACCTTTTCGGCCTGATGGCCCACAACAACATAAATGTCGGCGGGCGTAACGATGCGGCTGGCCGCGGCGATCACATGAGCCAGCAACGGCTTGCCGCCGATCTCGTGGAGCACCTTGGGCAGCCGCGACTTCAGCCGCGTCCCTTTGCCAGCAGCCAGTATTACGATGGCCAGTTTTGTGCCTTGTCCCATTCTTCGCTCCCCATCCAGGAATTTGCCTTTTTCATTGTAGTCTTGGTCAGGGCGCTGAACGCGGCGGATGCGAACCCCTGGAGCTTGGATCAACAGGGGCTCAATAGGTTGTGGAAAAGCGATGTTTTGAGCGGGCAGAAAGAATTACTGGGCTGTCGGTCCCTGCTTCTGGCTCTGCGCTTCAAGACGTTGCACGATCTCGCGTTCGCGTTTGCCATCCTCGGGGCGGTGGATTTTGTAGTAAAGAGAGGCGAGCTGGATGTGCGGGTCGACCCAGTTGGGATCCTGCTTCTCCAGCTTTTCGAGCGCGGCGACAGCTTCCTCGTAATGGTCGGTCATGCCATTGAGCACGGCCATTTGGAATTGCGCCTGCGGCACGTTGGGTTGCAACTGCAAGGCCTGCTCCAGCATGGGACGGGCGCCGTCGACGTCGCGCAGCTTCATGCGCATGGTTCCGAGATAAAGGTTGGCGGCAAAGTCCTTCGGGTTCTGGAGCAGGGCCGCTTCAAAGGCGGTCTTGGCGGCCTCGGTTTCGCCGAGGGCGTCGCGGGCCTGGCCTGCCATCGAGTTCAGGCCGGGCATGGAAGGATTGATGGCCAGCGCGGCGTCGAGGTCCGCGCTTGCCTCGCGAAATTCGTGGCGGTGCAGCCGAGCGGCGCCGCTGATGAGCCAGGCGTCCAGAGCGTTGGTGGTTTTGGCGGTTTTCTCCATGCGCGGCAGGCCCTCGGCATCGCGCCCGGAGGCAATCAAGGCTTCGGCCAGCACGAATTCGAAATCCGGATTGTTTTCATTGCCCGGTTCCAGGGGCGTGAGCAGATCGGCGGCGGCGCTGGCATGATTCAGCTTGATCTCCGAGTAGCCAAGCAGCATGGCGGCGGTCAGATCCTTGGGGCGCGTGGCGCGGACCTTTTTGAACTGTTCGCTGGCATTTTTCCAGTCGCCTTTTTTGTAGTAGGCCAAGGCGAGGTTCATGCGGATGTCGGTCTGGCCGGGCAGCATGGCCAGAATGTGCAGATTCTCCTCGATGGCGGCATTGAATTGTCCGTCGGCGGCCAACACGACGGCCAGGTTGGCACGGGCTTCGACCGACTGCGGACGGAGAGCCAGAACCTTGCGGTAGTTTTCAATGGCGCCGCGCAGGTTTCCCTGATGCTGTGCGGCGAGCCCCTCACGCATGAAGTCGTCGGCCGTGGCAGGGGTTTGCGCTTGGCCAGCGGCATGGGCAAGACAGAAGAGAAGAAGCAATGCGGCCAGAGAACGGATATGCATACGCCTAGGATTGTACAAGACTTCCAGGCAAGGATGACGGGTTGTACGCGGGATCGATTAGAATTGGCTCGAACAGGGTGGACCAGTTGGTAAAAGCTTTTACTGCTCTTTTCCGGGGGGCTGTGCTTCAACGATGAGGATGCACGCGCACGCAATGTGCTGGCTGGCGTTGGCGGGAACAGTCGCGATGGGGCCGGGTCGCCTGTACGGACAAAAGCCAGAATCCCCGATTCGCTTTGAATTGAAAACTCTTCCGTTTCGCCTCGACAGCGACGAGAGCCAGTCTCGCAATGTCCCGGAGACGATGGCCGGGGGCGTGGCCGTTTTTGACTACGACGGCGACGGCCGGCCGGACATCTTTTTTACCAACGGCGCCGACTTGGCGACAATGAAAAAAACCGGCGAGAAGCAATGGAACCGGCTCTATCACAACAACGGCGACGGCACATTCACCGACGTGACGGTCAAGGCGGGCTTGGCGGGCACTGGATTTGACGTTGGTGTGGCGGTGGGCGACTACGACAACGACGGCCGTCCGGACCTGTTCGTGACCGGCGTGCGTGGAAGAACTCTCTATCACAATAACGGCGATGGCACCTTCACGGATGTGACCCATCAGGCCGGCCTGGACAAATGGAACGATCCGGAGTTCGGACCGTTGTGGGCCCTCACCGCGGTCTGGGTCGATGTCAACAACGACGGGCTGCTCGACCTGTTCGTGGTGAATTACCTCCAGTGGACCTATGACAAGAAGCCGTTGTGCGCGGTCGGAGAGATTTCGGATTACTGCCATCCACGTGTCTACAAGGGCCTTCCCAACCAGCTTTTTCTGAATCAGGGCGACGGCACCTTCAAGGATGTCTCCAAGGAGTGGGGAATCCGCGAACATATCGGCAAGGGAATGGGCGTGGGGATGGCGGACTTCGATCTGGATGGCAAGCCGGATCTGTTTGTCACCAACGACTCGGAGTACAACTTCTTCTTCCACAACCTGGGAGACAAGTTCGAGGAGATTTCCTTCGAGACAAACACCGCGCTGGCCGAAGAGGGCGCGTTCATCTCAGGCATGGGGGTGGACTTTCGGGACATCAACAACGACGGCTACCCGGATATTGCCTATGTGGCGCTGAACCGGCAGACCTTTCCGGTGCTGCTGAATACGGGCAAGGGCGCGTTCCGTGAGGTGACCTCGCCGAGCAAGATGGGCGCTTACAGCATGAATATGGGGGGATTCGGCCCGGCGTTCTACGACTTCGACAACGACGGATGGAAGGATCTGTTTGTCTCACGCGGGCATGTCGCCACGCGGCCGCCGAGTACGAAGGTCAAGCAGCCGAACACGGTTTTTCGCAATCTGGGCGTGAGTGGCCAATGGCAGCCGCTGACCGAAGAGGCGGGCTTCACCGAGGAGACGGCTGCCCGGCACCGGGGCTGCGGCCTGGGAGATTTTGACGGAGACGGCCGCATCGATGTCGTGGTTACTTCCATGGACAGTCAGGCCGAGCTGTGGATGAACCGCAGTCCACACTCGGGGCATTGGCTGGGCGTGGCGCTGGAAGGGGTCAAGAGCAACCGCGATGGCATCGGCGCTCTGGTGAAGGTGACCAGCAAATTCGGTACGCAGTACAACCACCAGACCTCGAGCGTCTGCTATGCGTCGTCGAGCCTGGGGCCGGTGCATTTCGGACTGGGCGCGGACGCCGTGGCCGACGAGATTGAGATTCGCTGGCCCAGCGGCATCCGGCAGAAGCTGGAACATGTGCCGGCTGACCAGATCATTCATGTAAAAGAGGCGGTCTCGCAGGCTGCCGTTGGTAAGCAATGAAGTGGCGTTTCAGGGAGAAATACGCCCTGCCTATCGTGCCCAGGTGAGGGCTCGCAGCGTTTTTGCACTTGATTTGAGGAGAAGAGAAATGAAGAGGACATTCGCCATCGCAACGCGGATCTTGCTGACGGCCGTGGCTGGTGTGTCGGTTGTGGCCTGCATGGCGACAGGATTCAGAAACGATGGGCAGACCCCGGCGCCGGAGTATCTGCGGGCGCCATCGATGTACGCGCTCCTGGAGAAGGCTCCGAATTCCATGGTTATCGATATGCCGGTCAAAGGCACGATCTATCCGCCGGAGATTGTTGCGCCCCAGTTTGGCTGGCGGGATAGCAACCCGGCGTCAAAGGTCTGGCGCATCGAGATCGAATTTGCCGGGAAAGGGCATGCCATCAAAGTTTGGTCGAATGGCGAAAAGATGGTGCTGGGCCCGCAGGACAAGGAACTGGTGGGCTATGTGGAACCGACTCTGTCGGCCGAGGAGCAGGTGATGCACACCTGGAGGCCGGACGAGAAGACCTGGGTGGAGATCAAGAAGCGTTCGGTCGATGGTCCGGCTACGGTTACCATCACCGGCTTTGCCGGCAGGAATGAATCCCAGTCGCTTTCCAGCGCAACGACGACTCTGCGGACTTCGAAGGATTCTGTGGCCGTGCCGCTCTTCTTTCGCGACGTGCCGCTGATTCCTCCTCCGCCGGAGTCGGTACAGCGCGGAACGATCAAGCCGTTGCCGGATTCGTTTTTGCCCTTCATTCGTTGGAATCTGCGTTACATCAACGAGACCAAGACCCGTACGGTCATGAGCAATGTGCCGACCTGTGGAAACTGCCACTCGTTCTCAAGTGACGGCAAGTCGATGGGCATCGACGTCGACGGGCCGGGAAACGACAAGGGGCTGTATGCGCTGTTGCCGATCAAGAAGGTCAGCACAATCTCAAACGAGTACCTTGTCCGCTGGAGCGCATTTTCCGAGACCGGCTCGCAGAAGCGTTATGGCTTCATGAGCCAGATATCGCCAGACGGCAAGTTCGTGGTGAACTCCATGGATGTTCCACATGCGCACGGGATCCGGATTATGGATCGGCTCTACAACAACGGTTATGCCGACTATGGTTTCGGACAGGTTTTCTACCCGACGCGCGGAGTGCTGGGCTGGTATAGCAGGGAGACCGGCAAGCTGCAATCTCTGCCGGGCGCGGACGATCCGAATTATGTGCATACTTCCGCTTTCTGGAGCCCGGACGGGAAGTACTTGGTGTTTTCGCGGGCCAAGGCCCGGGATCCCTACCCGTTGGGCACACCAAAGGCAGTCTACGCAAATGATCCGAAAGAGACCCAGATTCAGTACGACTTGTATCGCATTCCTTTCAATGGTGGGAAGGGAGGCACGCCGGAGCGGGTCGTAGGCGCTTCCGAGAACGGGATGAGCAACAACTTCCCGAAGGTTTCGCCGGACGGCAAGTGGATCATCTACGTGCGTTGCAAGAACGGACTGCTGATGCGACCCGACAGCAAACTGTACATTGTGCCCTTTGCCGGTGGCGAGGCGCGTCCGCTGGAGTCGAATCTGCCGGTGATGAACTCCTGGCACAGTTGGTCGCCGAATGGGCGCTGGCTGGCCTTTTCGTCGAAGAGCCCGTCGTACTATACGCGCCTCTATCTGACCCATATTGATGAGGAGGGGCACGCCAGCCCGCCGGTTGTCATTGAAAACGCGACAGCCTCCAACCGGGCGGTCAATATTCCGGAATTTCTCAATATCGGACCGGATCAGTTGGATCACATCGAGACGCCGGCGGTCGACTTTTATCGCGAGTTTGACGCCGCCGAGCAACTGCAGGAGGCGCACAAGTTCGCCGAGGCCATTCCGGCTTGGCAGGTTGCCGCGGCCAAGGATCCGACCGATGCCCGCCCGCTGAACAACATGGGAGTCGCGCTGGATGCTTCGGGACGCACAGCGGAGGCGATCGAGGCTTACAAGAAGTCGCTGGCGATCAATGCGAACAGCTCCCAGACGCAGAACAACCTGGGGAGCGCGCTGGGCGAGTTGGGGCGCTTCGAGGAAGCGCTGCAGCACGTCCGTCGCGCGATGGAGTTGGACCCCGACAACGCTTCGGCACATGTGAACCTGGGGCATGTCCTGCTGCAGACGGGGGGACACGGCGACGAGGCGGTCGCCGAGCTGAAGAAAGCCATGGTGATGGCGCCTCGCTCACCGGACGCGTACAACGTGTATGGCGTCTACCTGGCGCGCGATGGCCGTCTGGAGGAGGCAATCCCCATGATGCAGAAGGCTGTCGATCTGGCGCCGCATTCGGCTGAGTTCCGCTACAACCTGGGGCGTGCTCTGGCGGCCATGGAACGCTTTCCCGAAGCGCTGCCCAACTTCGAGGCGGCCGCGGAGATTACCGGGCGTAAAGACCCTGGAACCATGCAGATGCTGGCGGCCATGTGCTTTGAGACGGGAGACAGGCCGCGGGCGATTTCGACGGCGAACGAGGCTTTGCAACGGGCCACGGAGCAGAACGACGCCCAGATGATCGAGGCCCTGCGTAAGGATCTGGCCCGCTATCAGGCTCAGGGAGGGCAGCCGCAGTAGCGTTTTTCGGACGGTTTATCGATCCTGTGGATGGAATCGATGTGTGTCTCTGGCTGAATTGCCGCCCAGGCTCGGGAAAACCCGGACCTGGGCGCATCTGTTTTTCCGTGGAATCCTTTGCCGATTATGATAACGTTTGCAAAACAGCGTCCGGACGCCTGGCCGTGCCTGTCATGGCCGGGAAAAAACCGGAGATGCTGTTCTGTCTCGGATCTCGGCCTCGAGCCGCTGGTGTGAGGCTTTGGGTAACGGTAACATGAAGAATCGACGGATTCTTTTGCCTTTTTCTCCAAAGATTTAGTTAAACGATAAAGTACTTGACATCAGTATATTTGCTCGGGTATTGTCATCCCGCGTGGTGCTTTTTCGCCCATGGGGCTTTGTGTGTCGTTATCACAGCTTGTTTTTGCGGCATTACAAGGCTCTTTGAAGGCGCGCTGACCGGTTCCAGAAGAACGGAAAAGGCGGGGCAACGGGTACAAGAAGCGATCACGTAATTTCAGCAGGAGGCAGAAGGTGAACGCAATCAAAGGTGCAGCAAAGTGCTGGTACCGTGATGCTCTGTTCGGAATCGGCAGCCTTGTGGCTGTTTTGTGTCTGATTCTGTTCGGGCTTCAAGGGACTCCGGCCTCGGCGCAGCAGTTGACAGGCTCCTTGAGCGGCATCGTCCTCGACCAGACTGGCGCTAGAATTCCAAACGCCAAGGTTGAGCTCAAGAATGAAGCCAGCGGCGACGCTCGTGCAACCACGAGCGACAAAGAAGGCTTCTTCAATATCACGGCTGTTCAGCCCGCCACCTATTCGTTGTATGTTTCGGCGAGTGGCTTTAACAAATTGCAGATCAGGGGCATCGTGATGGGCCTGGGCGACCAGCGCTCGGTTCCCAACATCACATTGAAGGTGTCTGCCGGCAACGTGGAAGCAGTCACGGTAATTTCCGGCGAAGATGTAGTGGTTCCTTCGGATACGGCTGAAGTCAGCACGACGCTGAACGAGAAGATGATTAGCGATCTTCCGCTGGGCGGCCGCAATGCTGGCGAACTTTTGAAAATCATGCCGGGCTTTGCTCGTTCCGGCAGCAACGGCCTGAGCCAGGCGGCGAGCTTCAGCTCGACCGGCGCGGTCAGCAGCAACTCCGGCCCGGCGGGCGATTACTCGTCCAACGGCACACAGCCGAACGGCACCATGGCGTACATGCTTGACGGTTCGAATTTGATCGATCCGGGCAATGCGGGTACGCAGATTGCCAACATCAACGCGGACATGGTCTCGGAAGTCAAGGTCCTGACCTCGTCCTACTCGGCCGAATACGCCAAGGGCCCGGTGGTTTTCGAGGCCTTCAGCAAGACGGGCGGTTCGCACTTCCATGGCGAGGGCTATATGTATGCCCGTAACAGCGCGCTGAATTCCTGGGACTGGTACACCAAGCAATCGTACCGGACAGCCCTGGCGGCTGCGCCAGGCACCAGTTCGGCTCTTGCGGCGCAGTTGCGTCCCGACGAGCGCTATTACTATGCCGGCGGCAACGTAGGCGGCCCGATTTTCATTCCTCATACCGGGTTCAACAAGAATCACGACAAGCTGTTCTTCTGGGTCGGTTACGAGTACATGAACCAGCACCCGGCCGCGACTCCTCTGCCCATGAACGTTCCCACAACGAATCAGTTGAAGGGCGACTTCACAAATTCTGATGTTGATACCGCAACGATAACCAGCTCCAATAATGCCTATGCGTACGACAGTATGTGGAACAGCCCCGACCCGGCTGGCAATACGTCGCTTCGTCCGGCCTATTGGGATTCCAACATCAAGGGCCTAATCGCGGAGGGCGCCTATCCGACGCCGAACGTGAAGCCGAGTGCGAACAACTCCTACAACAACTTCGTCTACGCTGCCGCGTTCCCGCAGAACCGCTACGAGATCACCGGCAAGGCGACCTATGCTTTCAGCGAAAACACCAAGCTGAATGCCTCCTACTCGCGTCAGATTGAGAAGGACTACCACCCGCAGTATGTGTGGTGGGCTCCGCAGTGGACCGTGCCGTATCCTTCCAATTCCACGGCGAACGAAGTCGGCAATTTCGTCATGGGCAACCTGACTCACGTCTTCAACCCGACCACGACCAACGAATTCGTCTTCAACTATTCTCGCTGGATCAATCCCAGCAAGCTGACGGATCCGGCAAAGGTTGACCGTACGGCTCTGAACTTCGACGTGTCACCGATCTTCTCGCACTCCACCACGATTTCGCAGATCCCGAATATTGTGGGGCCGTGGGGTGGTGCGATGTCGAACATCGCACAGAGCCCGTTTGACGACGGTTTTGGCGGCGGAGCCTTCGGCGGCATCAAGCTGGGCTATGCCTTCTATGACAACTTCACCAAGAACGTTGGCACGCACTCGCTGAAGGCTGGCTTCTATTGGGACTATGAAGGCAACCAGCAGTCGAGCGGTAGCTACACCGGCCCGAGCAACGGTGCCTACAACATCGGTTGGGGCGCAGACCAGACGGGTAACCTGGTGGGCGATATGTTGACGGGTCGTCTCACCAACTACTCAGAGGCGAGCTCGGATCCAGTTGAGCAGCTTGGCTATCATCAGTGGTCGATCTACGCTCAGGATTCATGGAAAGTCAACAAACAGCTCACTTTGAACTATGGCCTCCGCGCCGACCACGAAGGTCAGTGGTACGGCGGTCTGATGGACGGAAACTTCTGGTTTGGCGGCGCTGGCAAAAACAATGTCGGCTTCCAGGTTTGGGATCCGGACAGCTATGTCAATTCGGCCAGCGCATCGGCCAATACCGGCTTGAAGTGGCACGGCATTGACTCCAGCATTCCGGACTCCGGCTTCAAGTCGAAGTTCCTTACCTTCAACCCGCGCGTCGGTTTTGCGTATGACATTACGGGCGACGGCAAGACCGTGCTTCGCGGCGGCTATTCCGTCTTCCAATACCAGATCAGCACGCAGGTTGCCAGCGCTTGGGCCGGGCCTCAGGGATCATTTACTTACACGTCTACAGGTGCGAACTACCTGAAGAACGTTGAAAAAGGTTACGCAGGTATTGCGGACATCGTTGCTCCGAGCGGCACAACGCAGAACGGATCCACGATCGACTTCCTGCAGCAAGGCGACAACAAGAACCCCTACACCGCGGACTGGAACATCACCATTTCGCGTTCACTGCCCTGGCGCTCGGTTGCCGAAGTTTCTTACGTGGCCAACAAGAGCAAGGATCTCTACCAGGACGGAACCAACGGCGGCATCGGCGACCTGAACCTGCTTACCCCCGGTTCGGTCTTCCTGCCTGATTCAAGCGAAAAAACCTCAACCTTTGACGGCTTGAGGACTCCTGCAGGACCGGCTTGCACCATCAGTAGCAGTAAATTGGCTACCGATAGTTCGAACAGTGTTTACTGCGTGACGAATACGGCCCATTACACGAGCGCTCTTCCGACTTGGAACCAGTGGGATTGGGCTCCGAACAAGCCGTATCAGCACATGTATGAGATGGCTCACACCGGCTACGCCAACTACAACTCCCTGCAGGCGAACTGGCAGAAGCAGTCCGGATCGTTGCTGTATGTGGCCAACTACACCTTCGGCAAAGCGATGGGCATCTGGGACTATGTCTCCAGCAATGGAGCAACCAGCGGTCCGAGCGTGGACAGCTTCAACCTGAAGGACAACTATGGCCCTCTGGGCTATGATCATAGCCAAATCTTCAATTTGACGTTGATCTGGAATATGCCGAACTTTATCAAGAGTGGCAGCCAGATTCTGCGTCAGGCTGTCAATGGCTGGCAGATCTCTAACATCTCTAGTTACCAGAGCGGCGCTCCTCTACAGCCGAACGTGGGCGGCAACATGAATGCAAGCTATCCGAGCAACCTGTCGGTGCCTTACAACGACGAGACAGGCGCGGTCGATAACAGCATTCTGCTTCCCAACGGTTTGCGTGCTACATCCATGACTCCTTCAACCTGGTTCGGTACGCCGTCCCAGCGCGTCATCCTTCCTGTGGTTACCTGCGATCCTCGCAGGGGCCTGAAGAAGGGCCAGTACTTCAACCCGCTCTGCTTTGCGCCTCCGTCGTATGGACAGCAAGGCACTCTGGTGTGGCCGTACATTCACGCTCCGGCCTACTTCGACAGCGATCTGGCGCTCTACAAGAGCTTCAAGATCACCGGAAACCAGAGCTTCCAAGTGCGCATCTCGGCAACGAACTTCCTGAACCATCCGTTGAAGGAGTTCAATGCTGCGGGCGGCAATGCGGATGTGCAGTTGAACTTTGCAACTACGCTTACCGACACCTTGAATCACACTCGGCAGGCGCTTTCGCAAACCAACACCAACACCAGCACGACTGGTTCCCCGCTTGCCAAGGCGGGTAGCAGGTCGCTGCTGTTCTCAGCCAAGTACTTCTTCTAAACCGGACTCTCGTCCGGCAGGCACGGACCCGGTTTTCCGGGTCCGTGCCGAAGAAGCCTCTCTTCTCCTGATCGTGGAGAAGTCAGATACACTCAAAATAGTCAGCAAAGCGGCACCCTTGCGGTGCCGCTTTGACCTTGTGCGGCAGTACGTGCCGGTTGCCGTGCGATGAGAATGCTCCGGTGCAGAACAAGCCCACGCAGGGGGCAAGGTCGCCCAATATGAATTCTTTATATCCGATGGTCCCTTCATCCCAATGCCGTAAGAGCCGGTCGGTCGCACGGCTTATGATGCTTTCTTCCGCAATCCTTCTGAGTGGAGCGCCTTTTCTTTTGGCCCAGAACAAGACCTCGGTGCAGGTGGATCTTTCCAAAGACCAGGCGATGGTGTACTCGACCTCACTTGGCGCTGCGGCGGATCGCTGGGACAACTCGCCTTACAGTCCGGAAGCGCTGAAGGCCCTGCAGGATGCAGGAATTACGCTGCTCCGGCTGCCCGGCAGCCAGGGCATTGACGCGCTCTATCACTGGTCGACCGGCAAGCTGGTAAATCCCTATCAGAACGATCGCATTCCGGCCTTTGCCGACCAGAACAAGTTTCCCGCCGTGGTGCCGGCCATCGATCAGCTGGGCACGGCGCTGGTCGCGGTCAACTACGGCACCAACCTGGATGGCTCTGGCGGTGGCGAGCCGGCGGAGGCCGCGGCCTGGGTGGCTTATACCAACGGCCAGCCTTCCAACACGCAGGTGATCGGCAAGGATTCCAAGGGGAATGATTGGAAGACGGTCGGTTTCTGGGCGGGACTTCGCGCTTCGACCCCGCTGGCAATCGACGACGGCTACAACCATTTGCGCATCAACCATCCGGATCCGCTGGGTATTATGCTCTGGACCGTTGGCACCGATCCGTACAATAACGGTTTCTATGGCCAGGACCGCACGGCAGGATCGGATGCGGATGCTTCCGGCAAGTACGGTGCGCCAGGCTCGCCTGAACCGGATCTGCACGCCGGCAAGCCCAACAACTCCAAGGACTGGAGCCGCTTTGAGAGCAATTCAAAGATGGGGCCACAGGCCTACGGCTCGGCCGTGGTGGCTTTTGCCAAGGCGATGAAGGCCGTTGATCCCACCATTCAGGTGGGCGCCTATATCGTTCAGCCTCCGACCTCGGGTGGCGCGCATATGTTTGGCTCCAAGTGGAATGAAGGCGTGCTGAAGGCTGCCTGTGCCAGCATGGACTTCAGCGCGGTAAGCATGTGGTTCGGACAAGGTGCTCCGCCGAATTGGACCGACTGGGTTGACGAGGAAGACTTGCTGCTGCATGCCCGTTTTGGCGGCGATGCGCACAATCACCGTCCCGACATGAACGCCCTGGGACAGACCTACGGCCTGATTGTGGGCGATCTGGCAGAGAAGTACAAAAAGTTTTGCCCTGCCGGACATCAGCCCCCACTGGCCATTACGGGAATTGGCGGCGATGGCTGGCTGCCGGCTCAGAATCAGCCCGCAGTCGGCATGTTTGCCGCCGATTCGATCGCGACGCTGCTGGAAGCGGGTGCTTATACCGTGATCTGGTCGCCGATTCATGGCTCCAAGGGCCAGAGCAACCCCACGCTGCTGGACAGCGAGGGCAAAACCGGCAGGGCGTATGAAGGCATCAAGCTGCTGCACGAAGCGGCAGGCGTCGGCGATACTTTTGTGCATGTCAACGCGAAGCTCGAAACGCTGGTCGTGCATGCGGTCAAGCGCCGCGATGGCGGCATGGCGCTGCTGTTCATCAATAAAAACCTGGAGCACTCGATCGAGACGTCGGTCTCGATCAGCGGTTACAACTTTGCCAGCAAGGGCGTCCGTTACGATTGGAACAAGGATACGATAGCGTCTGGCAAGGGCGTGACCCAGGCTTCAATAGACAATCTGGGCGCGAACTTTACCATCGACGTGCCTCGTTACGGAATCACGGTGGTTGTGATTCCCGCGAAGTAGAGCGGTAGACTGCGTGCCGCCGGAGAGCAAACCCCGGCGGCCGCATCGTTTCCGTCTTTGTTCGTTCGGGAGTATCGGCTCAGATGATTGTGCGTAGAGCGATTCTCCAATAGCCGTACACCGAAGTCAGGATGTTCGCGTGGCTTTTTCCTTAAGAAATAGCCACCTTCGACAAAGTGAGTCAGGGTATATCAATTGGAGAACCGCTCTAAAACGTGGTTGAAGGTAGCGTGCGGGCTGGCGGTATTGCTGGAGTTCCCGCTGGCATACGGAGAAGCGGCGCAGAAACCCGTGGCTTGCCATGGGCCGCAGGCCCTCGAAGCCAGAGTGCATGCCCAGCCCGCGGAACGCTCCTATGCGGAACTCGGTAACTGGTTTGGCGAACATCATCAATATGGTTGTGCGGAACAGGTCTATGGCAGCGGCCTGAAGCGCCATGCGCAATCCGCGGCGTTGAACTATCTGATGGGGCTGGCCCTGTATTCAGAGGACAAATTCGAGGCGTCGCTGGCGCCGCTGGCGGCCTCTGTGAAACTGAATCCGAAAGAGATCAAGCCGTACTTGATCCTGGGCGAGTCGTTGGGCAGGCTGGGACGCATGCCAGAGGCAGCCCAGGTCTGGCAGGACGCTTTGCGGATCGATCCCCACTCGAAGATTGCGCTGGACGGACTGGCCAGGGCGCTGATTTCGATCCATGCGTTTGATCAAGCGATTGCGCTTCTTTCCCCGGAGACGACGGACGAGAATTTGAGCCTTGATCTTGGCTTGGCTCTGCGGGGCGCTGGCCGGCTGGATGAAGCCGCGCGGCAGTTGGGCGACGCGCTCAAAAAGTACCCTGACTCTGCGCGATTGACCGATGTGCTGCTTACGGTTTACGTGGAGCAACTCCGCTATAAAGAGGCCGTAAGGGTCACCGGCGAACTGGCCAAGCGCCGCCCCGGCGATCTGGCAGCGCAGCGAATCTATCTGCGCGCCTTGCTGCTGGACAGTGACCAGGACGCCTCCCTTGCGTTGGCGCACAAGCTGGTGCAGAGCGCTCCGCGCGACGCCGAGATTCTCTTTCTCTGTGGCGCTGCAGAGCGGCTGGTCGGCGATCTGCAGAGTGCGCGCAAGCACTTGGAAATGGCCGCCGCGATCAATCCCAATCACTACAATACCCACTTCGAACTGGGCGCCGTGCTGGCCTCGCTGCATGAGTACGCAGAGGCAGAAAAGCAATTCAAGCTGGCCATCGAGCAGGGAGACATGGATCTCGAAGTGCATTCGGAACTGGCCCAGGCACTGCGCAAACAGGGCAAGGCCGACGAGGCCGCCGAGCAGTTGAAGGTCTATCAGGCCATGACGAAGCAGCGATCGGACAACACGCTGGCGGCGCAGAAGTCGACGCAAGCCGACGAAGCTGCCGCCAAGGGCGATCAGAAGCAGGCCGCGGCGCTCTATCGCGAAGCCAGCGACACGCTGCCCAAGGATGCCAAGCTTGCCTATCGCTGGGCAATGGTGCTCGACGCCCTGGAAGACTATCCGACCGAGCGGATCGCTCTGGAACGCGCCGTTGAGGACGATCCCGCCTTTGCCCTGGCGCACAACCAGCTCGGCTATGTCTACTCGAAGCTGGACGAGGCAACGTTGGCTGAGGAGCAGTTTCGGCAGGCCGTCAAGGCGGCTCCCAAGTATGTGTCGGCCTGGGTCTCGCTGGCGGCAAGCCTGGCCACGCAGTCGAAGTTTCCCGAGGCGCGCCAGGCAATTGAAAGCGCGCTGCAGATTGATCCGGAGAACGAGGATGCGCGGGAGCTGAGAGACAGCCTTCCAGCGCCAGCTCAATAAAGCGGTCTGCTCATTTTCAATTTCGGGACGGAAAATCGCTCCCGTCAGAATTTGTGGCACACTGCTCTTGTCAGGTTGCACGGATGAAGCCAGAGAAGAAAGCCGATCCACTGAAGCTCCCTTCGCGCCGCGATCTTCTGCGCACCATTCCGGCCGTTGTGCTGGCGTCGCTGCTGCCCAGGCACATTCAGGCGGCGGTCGCGCCGAAGGGCGCGCTGCCGCCGTTTTCGCGGTTCGTCGATGTGGGCAAAATGGCCGGTCTGACCGAGCCGACCATTTATGGCGGAATCGACGGCTTCACCTACATCATCGAGTCGATGGCCTGCGGCGTGGCCTTCATTGATTACGACAACGACGGCTGGCTCGACATCTTTATTCCCAGCGGCCGCCGCTTGGTCGACACGCCCGCCTCGGCAACCAACCGCCTTTACAAGAACAATCGCGACGGCACCTTCACGGACGTGACCGACAAGGCCGGGCTGCGGCATACCGGCTGGGCGCAGGGCGTCTGCGTGGGCGACTACAACAACGATGGCTGGGAAGACCTCTTCATCACTTACTACGGCCAGAACCAGCTCTATCGCAACAACGGCGACGGCACCTTCACGGAGGTCACCGCCAAGGCCGGCCTGCTGCATCCCAATACGCGCTTCAGTAGCGGATGCACCTTTGTGGATTACAACCGCGATGGCCTGCTGGATCTGTTCGTGACCAATTATGTCGAGATCGATTTGGCCACGGCGCCCAAGCCCTCGCTTTCCGTGGTGAATTGCAACTACGAGGGCGTGCCGGTTTACTGCGGTCCCAACGGGCTGGCGAAGGCGAAGAACTACCTCTATCGCAACAACGGCGACGGCACTTTCACCGATGTTTCCGGCCCCTCGGGCGTCGACAAGGCGCGCGGTTCCTACGCGCTGACGCCGGTGGCTTTCGACGCGGACGAGGATGGATGGCCGGATATTTTCATCGCCTGCGATTCGACGCCCTCGCTGCTGCTGATGAACAACCACGACGGCACCTTCCGCGAGGAAGCGCTGCTTCGCGGCGTGGCTCTTAGCAGCGACGGGCGGCAGATGGGCGGCATGGGCGTCGGCGTGGGCGATTACGACCTGGACGGCCATTTGGATCTGGTGAAGACTCACTTTGCCCACCAGCCTCCGGGCATCTACAAGAACGATGGCAAGGGCAACTTCGACGATCTCACCAATGAGACCGGCCTCGGCGCGGAGTCGCGTTACATCGACTTCGGCGCGGGCCTTTACGACTTCGACAACGACGGCTATCCGGACATCCTGATCAACAGCGGCAGCGTCTATCCGGAGCTGGCGCGGGTCGTGCCAGGTTACTCCGCGCGTTCTCCGCTACAGCTCTACCGCAACCTGCGCAATGGCACTTTTTCCGTTGTTACTACCGAGGCCGGGCCCGGCATCGGCGCCGAGCATTGCAGCCGCGGCATGGCCTTCGGCGACTTCGATAACGACGGCGACATTGATGTCCTGATCATGAACGTCAATGAGCCGCCGACGCTGCTGCGCAACGACGCACCCAAGGAAAATCACTGGATCAAGTTGCGTCTGGTGGGCGTCAAAAGCAACCGCAGCGCCATCGGCGCGCGCGTGATTGCGCGTTACGGCGGAAAGCTTCAGGCGCAGGAAGTTCTCAGCCAGTCGAGCTTTCTGTCGGCCTGTGACCTCAGAATCCACTTTGGGCTGGGGGAGGCAAAAGCCGTCGATCTGGAGATTTTCTGGCCTTCCGGCATTGTGCAAAAGATGACCGGCGTGGCCGCCGATCAGATCCTCACCGTTCGCGAGAATGTGGCGAGCGGGACGCACTGAGCGGAAGCCGGAAGATTTTCGCGAACTGGCGTAGACCGAAGCCAAGCTGCCCAAGTGGCCTTTTCCGCAAGAAAAAGCCGCTTGAACAGCGATTGAAAAAGCCGCATGGATTCCGAAAATGCTTTAGAGCAGTTCGGCCTGGCCGGAGAGTCCTAGCTCCTTGACAATCTTTCCTACGTCCTGGGAACTGTCCCGGTCGATAATCAGCAGCGCATCTTCTGTATCCACGATGACCAGATTTTTGACGCCGACCAGAGCTACAAACTTGTGGGGGCTGTAAATGTAGTTGTTGTTGGCGTCGAAAGCCAGATGCCCGCCGGTTTCTGTGACGTTGCCCTCGCTGTCGCCGAGTTGCCGGGTCTCCTTCTGGTACTCGTAGAGTGAGGCCCAGGACCCAAGGTCATTCCATGCGAACTCGGCCGGAATGCAATAGAGGTCGGAGAGATGCTCGCCCTTGGCCGAGCGTGGTTCCAGCACGGCGTAATCCACGGAGATGTTCTCGCACTTGGGATAGGTGTCGTGGAAGATCTGCTCGAACTGGGGCGTGCCGTAAGCGGCGGCAATGCTTTCCAGCAGCGGCGCGGTCTCCGGCATATGATCGCGGATGGCGTTGGCCAGCGTGCGCGCCGACCACAAAAAAATACCAGAATTCCAGTAGTAGTTGCCCGCGGCAACGAACTCTTCGGCGCGATTCTGGTTGGGTTTTTCCGTAAAGCGGCGGACATGGAGAGCTGCGTCCTCGCGCGTGTAGTCGCCGGTTTCGATGTAGCCGTAGCCGGTTTCGGCGCGGGTTGGCTCAATGCCCAGCACCACGATGTTGTCCCCTGTGGCCGCCAGGGCAATGCCCTTTTCGAGCGCCTTCAGAAAGCGCGGCTCATCGGAAATGACGTGGTCGGAAGGGAAAATGCCCAGCACGGCGTCGGGGTTCTCGCGCTCAATGAGGAAGGCCGCCAGCCCACAGGCCGGAGCGGTGTTGCGAGCCGCCGGCTCCTGAATAATCTGGTTGGCGGGTACGCCCTGTAGCTGTTCGGTGATCTCGTGGGCAAGATACTCGTTGGTGATGACCCAGGTCTGTTTCAGCGTGGCCAGCGGCATAAGCCGCTCAACGGTCTGCTGGATCATGGAGCGATCGCCGTCCAGCACCAGAACCTGCTTGGCGTGGGCGCGCCGGGAGCGCGGCCAGAAGCGCGTACCACTGCCTCCGGCAAGAATTACAGGACGAAAATCAATTGGCTTGGACATCGAAAACACATCCTACTCGTCAAACGATACGTTTGCACAGTGGGGAGCCACAGTTTTTTTATGAAATCCCCGGCCTGCGCGTTTTTGCCCTTGCAGGAGTGGGCTTTTTCGTATCCCACATTGCAGAACTGCGCGCGCGGCAACTCTCGTTGCGGAGCTCTTCCAGATGAAATCCGAAGGATCCAGTTACGACAGGCCGGTCAGGAATTCTCCCATGCGGCGGGTTCCCTCGTCGATGTTCTGCATGGTCACCGGATAGGAGAGGCGGATGTGTTCGGTAGTGCCGAAGGCCTCGCCGGGCACGGTGACGACGTGGGCCTCATGCAGCAGGCGCGTGGCCAGTTCGGCCGTCGTCTTGATGCCGCCTTTGCCCAGGTACGCGGAAACATTCGGATAGACGTAGAAAGCGCCTTCGGGCTTGGTGCAGGTGATGCCGGGGATGGCTCGCACCTTGGCCAGCATGGCGTCGCGCAGGGTGATGAATTCGGCGCGGAACTCCTCGACGCACTGTTGCGAACTGGTCAGGGCGGCGATGGCGGCCTTCTGCACAAAGCTGGTGGCGTTCGAGGTCGATTGCGACTGAAGTTTGTTGAGGTTGGCCACCACGGGTTGCGGACCCAGGGCAAAGCCGGCGCGCCAGCCGGTCATGGCGTAGGTCTTCGACAGCGAACCGAGAATGATCATGTGCTCCTTGGCCCAGGTGAACGAGCCCGCGGAGACCGGCTTGCCGGCATAATTCAGGTACACATAGCACTCATCCAGAATCAGGAAAATGCCGCGCTCGTGGGCCAGGTGGACAATGCGCTCCAGATCCTCGGCCGAGACAATCGAGCCGGCCGGGTTCGAGGGCGAATTCAGGATGATGGCCTTCGTCCTGGGTGTGATGGCCTTTTCAATGGCGTCGGCCGTGATGCGGAAGTTCTCCGCTTCCTTGGTTTCAAGGAAGACAACCTTGCCACCAGCGTACTGGATGATGTCTTTGAAGCTGACCCAGTAGGGAACGGGCAAAATCACTTCGTCGCCGTGGTCGACCAGCACCTGAAGAGTGTTGAACAATGCCTGCTTGCCGCCGGTGGTGAAGACGGCTTCGTTGATCGCATAGTCGGAGCCGAAGTCGGCGGCGTGGCGCCCGACGATGGCCTTGCGTACGTCAGGAATGCCGGGAACCACCGTATAGTGGCTGAAATCGGCGTTGATGGCGGCAATGGCTGCGTCCTTGATGTGTCGCGGAGTGGCGAAATGCGGCTCACCGGCGCCGAAATCCACCAGGTCGACGCCCTGGGCGCGCAGTTTGGCGGCCTCGGCGGAGACGGCCATGGTTGCGGATACTGCGATGCGGCCGATGCGGTCGGCAAAGATCTTGGGAGAACTGGAGATTGTCATGACGGTTTCTATTCTTGCAGATTTCAGGGCGCTGGCGAAATAGTTTGCTAAAAAACTCCATGCTCCGGCCGGTTTGCCGGTGATGGCGCTCCGGCTCTCCGATGCCTTCGGAACCGAGCCGGGCATGTGGCTCGACTTGCAGCAGCAGTACGATCTATGGCGCGCCGCGCAACGCAAGCGGCCCCAAGTGGAGAAGTTTTCCCGCGCGGCTTGAATTTCTCAGGCCTATTGATTCGGCAAATAAATACTGCTTGGGTGCCCCATCCATTTCCGCGTCTTTTTGCGGAAATGGGTGGGAAGCGATGTCACTGTTTTCTTGCCGGATCAATAGCTGGAATTCCAAGCCGCTTGTTCAACGCTTACCTAACCCTTCGTCAGGAAATATGCGTTGACGGCCAGATCGATGGCTGCGCGATCAATATAGGGCGTTTTGCCCTCATATTGAGCGGCCCATAGAACCTGATTCACAATATCCCGCGGATAGCACTGCCGCAAGTCCATCTTTAGCGTATCGTGAATGAAATCAATCAGATCGCGAGGAACGTCCGGGTCGTAATCCACACGATGCTCTTCGGCGACGCGGCGGAAGATTTCGCAGAAGCCCACATCTGAAATCGGTTCGATCTTGATCTTGGTTTGAATTCTGCGCAGAAAGCAGCCGTCCACCAGTTCGGCCGGATCCATATTGGATGCAAAGACCACCAGCATCTGGAACGGAACCTCGATCTTTTTTCCGCCGGCAAGCGTCAGAAAATCAATCTTGCGATCCAGGGGAACCACCCAGCGATTCAGCAGATCCTCGGGGCGAATGCGCTGCCGTCCAAAGTCATCGATAATCAGAACCCCGTTGTTGGCTTTCATCTGAGCCGGGGCGACGTAGAACTTTGAAGTCGGGTTGTATTGCAGATCCAGCATGTCGGCCGTCAGTTCGCCGCCAGCCAAAACCGCTGGTCGCTGGCACAGCACCCAGCGCTCGTCCCGGTCTTCGGGCTCCAGCTCCGCCACCCGCTTGTGAATCGCCGGATCGTAGACCGTGATGATCTGCCCATCCACTTCCACCGCATGTGGAATCCAGACGGCATCGCTGGCCAGTACCCGCGACAGGGTTTCGGCAATCGTGGTCTTGCCGACGCCCGGCACTCCATAGAGAAAAACCGAGCTGCCGGAGTTGAGCGCCGTCCCGAACTTTCGCAGCATCTCGTCTTCAATCACAAGATGCGAGAAGGCCCGCCGAACGTCGTCCTCATGCACTTCCAGCTTTTTGACACTCTGCTGCAGCGTCTGATCAACGTAGCTCTGCAAAGCCACCGGCGCGGCGCCCGCGTAGTGATTCTGCGCGAGCAGTTCCATGGCTCGCCCTCTGCCTTGGGAGGTGATGGCAATTTGCGCGATATTGCTGCTCATTCCGCTGACCTGGCAGAGTAGCTCCACACGCATCCGGGAGCATAATTCTTCCGCCACTTCGAAGCTGAGTTTGGTCTTGTGGGAAAGCTCGGCAACGGATAGCGAACCGGAGAGATAGAGAGTCTTCAGCGCGAGATCTTCCAGAAGTGCTTGGCGCACATCAATATCTCGAACGGACTGAGGCCGATGCAGGGGCCCATGAACGGGCTCGGTTTTGAGAAAATCGTAGGTCTCCACGACTAGAAGATTAGCACTTTTTTCTTGATGAAAATCTCGATTATCGCTGGTGGAGGTACTCTTTAGTTCCTTTTTTCCCTTTTAGTGAATCGATTTTCAACGCATTGCTGCCGTGCCGGTCCCGGGGGGCAGCCAGCGGTCTTCGCTCGCAGAAGCGGGCAGCGCGGGAAGTCGAAGAACCTGCGGTTGTTTTTCTTCGTTCAGAATATTGCAAAATCATAAAAAGATTGTGCAACTCTTTCCAACCAGGTGCATCATATTAGGTAACAAGTAGAGGCTTCCCCGAAACACCACCCACCCAAGAAAGGTACCCATTCCTTCTTGAAGGTCTGATACGGACCCCTTCCCTAACTTTCCCCTTTTACTCCCCTCCTTTCAATGCCTCTCTAGCGGGCCTGCCGGAAGGCAGGCCCTTCGCTTTTCTACCGGAAGAAGGCGTGGCTCTTCTTCTCAAGAAAAAGCCGCCTCACCGGATGCCGGCGAGCGGGTACGAAAGGGAAGAGCGCTCTAAAATGGAAGTCAGATGCCTACTTCCCCCAAGTCCCATCCTCATTCCGAGCCAGAAATTCAGGCGCTCGACGAGCTTTTTACGCAGGCGGGCCTCAAGCGTAACCTGCGCGGCAAAGCTGTCGGCTTGACCCTCCGGAGGCGCGTCAAGCCCGTGGATCAGCAGGATCTCATCCCGGTTGCGCCTGTTCCCCTCGTTGCCCGGAACGGCGTCGAGTGGCTGGCGATTCCTGCCTGGAAAAGGACAAGCTGGCTCTGGCATGGCTTCAGCACCCGTCGCGGCGGACTCAGCCGCGCCTATTGCGCGGACGGCGCTCCAGGCGAGTTGAATCTAGGCTTTACGGCCGACGATGACCGGGAAACGGTCCTCCGGAATCGCCGCCTTCTGGCCGAGGCGGTGACGGGGGATTCGGCCACGCCGCTGGTGGCGCTCAAGCAGATTCATTCCAACCTGGTGCTGCTGGCCGAGGCTGCGGACGCAAGCCGCGAGCAGCCCCATAAAGCCGATGGCCTGATCACCGACCGCCCGGGCTTGCTGCTCGGCATCCAGACTGCCGATTGCATCCCGGTGCTGGTGGCCGACCGCAAGCGGCGCGTGGTGGCCGCCTTCCATGCTGGCTGGCGTGGAACCGTGCAGCGCATTGTCGAGGCGGGCGTGGGCCGCATGAGGCTCCAATTTGGCTGCCAGCCGGAAGATCTGGTGGCTGCCGTCGGTCCCGGCATTGGCCCCTGCTGCTTTTCCGTGGGAGAGGACGTGCTTTCCAGCTTCGAGTCGCAATTCGCCTATGCGCGCGAGCTTTTCTGCGATGTTTACGACTCCGACGCGATCCGGAAAAAATATCCCATGCTTTTCCTGACGCAGTGCGCGCCGGGCCACTCGCCCATCGGGCCCAGCCTGCATCTGAATCTGGCCGAGGCCAACCGCCGCCAATTGCTAGCGGCGGGCCTCAACCCGCGGGCCATTCAAATGGTTGGCGGCTGCACAAGTTGCCAGCGGGAGCTGTTCTTCTCCCATCGCGGCTCACAGGGCCACGCAGGACGCATGATGAGCGTCATCGGCATCCGGCCAAGCTAGTTTTTGACTGAGAATAGAGAGCAATTATGGATGCCCCAGGTCCCGACTTTGGGACCTGGGATCGTACGCACCTGAAGCAGGGATAGCTCACCCGCGGGGTTGATCGAGCGAAGGGGAAGTTCTCGCTCAGGCGGCGCTGGCGGCCTCCTTGGGATTGACCAGGTCGCGCAACTCCTTTGAAGGCTTGAAGTAGGGAACCTTCTTGGCTGGAACATCGACCCGCTCTCCCGTCTTGGGGTTGCGGCCGATGCGGGGCTTGCGCTGGCGGATCCGGAAGGAGCCGAAACCGCGAATCTCAATCTTGTCTCCGCCCTTGAGGGCCCCAATCACTGAATCAAAAATGGTTTCAACAATGACCTCGCCATCGCGGCGCGTCAAGTCGCCCACTCCGGTTACCTTTTCCACCAGATCTGCTTTTGTCATACTTTCTGTCGCCTCCGCACACAGCATAACCGGATTTTACCTGTTCTGGCACGAAAAAGAATCTTCCAGCGTGGATTTTGAGCTTTTCCTGTCAACAGCTTGGCAGAAATGCCTCCGCGACGAAGATTGCCCATGCTAAACCGGGCTTGCTGGCGTTATGATGACCTAATCCCTCAGGCTTTCGAGTGCGGCAGCAGTGTAGCCTTGAGGGAGGGGGACAGCAACGTGATGGACGATTCCAAAAGCGCAGCCCGGCCGAAGTACAGCATCGTAATCCCGGCTTACAACGAGAGCGGCCGTATTCCGGCAACCCTTGAGTCTGTCGTCAGTTGCATTCGCGCTCGCCGTTGGGATGCCGAGGTCATCGTGGTCGACGATGGCTCCAGCGACGCAACCGTCCAGGTGGTGCGCGAGTTTGCCCTCACAGCGCCGGAGGTCCAGTTGCTTCAGAATCCCGGCAATCGCGGCAAGGGCTACAGCGTGCGCAACGGAATGCTTCATGCGCGGGGCGAAGTGCTGCTGTTTACCGATGCTGACCTGTCGGCGCCCATCGAGGAGGCCGAGCGTCTGTTCGCCGCCATCCGTGGTGGAGCGGAAATCGCCATTGGCTCCCGCTGGCTTGAGCGCGACCGCCAGACCCAGCGCCAGCCCCTTTATCGTCAATTCTTTGGCCGCTGCTTCAACATCGTCATCCGCGCCGTCATGGGGCTGCCTTTTGCCGATACCCAATGCGGCTTCAAGGCCTTCACCCGCACCGCCGCCCAGACCGTCTTCCAGCTTCAGACCATCGAGCGTTGGGGCTTCGACCCGGAAATCCTCTTCATCGCCCTCAAGCGCGGTTTCTGGATTATCGAGGTGCCGGTCAGTTGGGGCCACGACGAGCGCTCTCGGATCAGCTATCTCCGCGACGGCGTCAGGATGCTCGAGGATGTGCTTCTGGTTCGCTGGAACGCCTTCCGCGGCCGCTACGATAAGAACGTCGAGCCAGCCGGTCAGGCTGTGTCGTAGAGTCGGCTGCCCCCGGTTTCGATGACGATGTCAAATCCTGCTGAGGGTGCCCCCGGTCCCTCGCGAGGGACCGGGGGCACCCTCAGCAGGATAGCGTCCATCTTCAGATCAGGGGCACTCGCCAATCCTTCGCCAAAATGCGTGAAGGCTGGCTAGGCTGCCGGTTTGCCGACGATCAGCCCATTGTTCCATAGCGCCAGAACCACGTCGATCTGGCCGTTTTCCTGCTTCTCGACGCCGCCCGTCACCTCATGCCACAAGGCGCTTTTGGACCAGTGCTGCTCGGCTGCTTTCAGCAAGGCAACGGCGCGAACGGCGTAAGCCTTGTTGTCGTTCGGGTTTGTGTAGCTGCCGGTGGAAATGCCCTTGATCAGGCCTTCTTCGCAGAGACCAAGAAAAGCTTCGCGCGGGCCGTTTCTTTTCCGCGCCACGGGGCTGGTAGGGTACATCTTTTCCAGAGCGCTTTCCCAGAGCGCCACGGGATCTGCGCCGTTAGCGCCATGTTGTGCCGCCAGAATTGCCGCCTGACCGTACCGATTTGCCATCGTAAACTCCCATCCTGCACAAACTGCGATTTTACTCTTGATCCGGCATCAGGGGATTATTGATCCGGCAACTAAATACTGTTTGGGTGCCCCATCCATTTACGCGTTTTTTGCGGAAATGGGTGGGAAACGATGCCCCAGTTTTCTTGCCGGATCAATAGAGCGGTTCTCCAATAGCTGTAGACCGAAACCAGAATGCCCAGTGGCTTTTTCCTTAAGAAAAAGCCACCTTCGAGGATGCAAGTCAGGCTATACCAATTGGAGAACCGCTCTAGCCGCCGTCTCCGCTTAAAATCAAAGCAGTGGCTGCCAAAGAACATTCACGCTTCACATTTTCCCAGCGCCTGGTGCTGGCCGTGGTTCCGCACGTGGTCTGGGCGCTCATGAGCCTCTGGAGCCGCACCTGGCGCTATGAAGTCATCGCCGAAGAGGGCGTTACGCCGGTCGTCTCCGGCCAGAAGTCCCCGGCGGAGGTTTTCTGCTTCTGGCACCAGTGCGTGCTGCCCTGCACGGCTTACTTCCGCCACTCCCGCGCCGTGATTCTCGTCAGCCAGAGCTTTGACGGCGAGCTGATTACCCGCATTCTCAAGATGTTTGGCTTCGGCGCGGTGCGCGGATCCAGCTCGCACGGCGGGCGCGGCGGGCTGCTGGGGCTCAAGCACATGATCGAAACTGGCCGGACCGCCATCTTCACCGCCGACGGCCCGCTCGGCCCCACCTATCGCACCAAAATGGGCCCCATCAAATTGGCGCAGATGACCGGCGCGCCCATCGGCGCATTCCACTTGGAGCCCGAGCACGCCTGGGTTCTGCGCTCTTGGGACCACTTCCTGATTCCCCGGCCCTTCACGCGCATTTGCGTCAGTTGGGCGCGGCCGACCCGCGTGCCCGCCGAGCTCGCGCCGGAAGAATTTGAAGCCAAGCGCGAAGAGCTCAATGCGGCCATCGAACGCGCGCGCCTGCTGGCTCTCGATTACTTTGGAAAGCCGCGCACATGAAAGATATGCCAGAAAAACACAAAGCCGATTTGCGCGTTGCCGATTTCGATTTTGACCTTCCCGAAGAACTGATTGCGCAGCAGCCTCCGGCCGAGCGCGGCCAGAGCCGTATGTTGGTCGTGGACCGCGCGACCGGGGCCTTACGCGACGCGCAGTTTGCCGAGTTCCCCTCGCTGCTGTGGCCCGGCGACCTGCTGGTTCTGAACGACACGCGCGTCATCCCGGCGCGTCTCTACGCCCAGCGCACCCTGATCCGCGAACGCGAAAAACCCACCGGCCGCATTGAAGTGCTGCTGACCGAGCCGGTTGCACTGGGTGCCCCCGGTCTCGACTCTGAGACCGGGGAAAGCACAAATTCCCTGGGTGCCCCATCCATTCCGCGTTCCTCAGCGGAATGGGTGGGAGACCACGAACCTCAACCGGCAGTGAGCGGCAATCTCTGGCGCGCCCTCGTCAAGCCCGGCCGCAAGGTCGCCGTCGGCGAGCGGCTTGTTTTCCCGTCGCCAACGGGCGAGATTGTGCTCAGGGCCGAAGTGCTGGAGCGCGGCCAATTTGGCGACCGGCTTCTGCAATTCGAGCCGGTCGACGATTTCTTCTCCGCCCTCGACCGCATCGGCCACGTGCCGCTGCCGCCTTACATCCACCGCAACGACGCGGACACGGATCGCGAGCGCTACCAGACGGTCTATTCGCACGAACGCGGCTCGGTGGCCGCGCCCACGGCCGGGCTGCATTTCACGCCGCAAATTCTCTCGGCGGCCGAGGCTCGCGGCGTCGAAATCGCGCGCGTCACGCTGCACGTCGGCCTGGGAACCTTTGCTCCGTTGCGTGTCGAGCGCGTGGACGAGATTCATCTGCACCGCGAGCATTACTCGTTGAGCGATGCCACGGCGGAGGCCCTCAATCGCGCCGTCAGTGAAGGCCGCCGCATCGTCGCCGTCGGCACCACGGTCGTCCGCACGCTGGAGCATTGCGCCCAGCAGGCAAACGGCGCGCCTCTCGAAGGCCACTCCGGCGTGACGGAGATTTTCATCTCGCCGGGCTTCCAGTTTCGCCTCGTCGGCGGGCTGCTGACCAACTTCCATCTGCCGCAGTCAAGCCTGATCATGCTGGTGAGCGCCTTTGCCGGACGCGAAAAAGTTCTCGCCGCCTATCGCCACGCCGTCGAGGAGAAGTACCACTTCTTCAGCTACGGCGATTGCATGTTCCTGGGATAACACGCTTACTTGACCATGCTGACTTGCTGGTGGTCTTGATTTGAAATCCACAGGTTGAGTATCAAGGGATACAATTTTGAATCATGCTTAAACGTTTGGTGATACTCGTTTTGCTGTCTGTAGGGCTGTCCTGTGGAACATGGTCACAAGTTCCACAGGACGGGAGCCAGCAGGAAAAGTACGCCAACAAACAAGAAGGCAAAGCCGAGTCGGTTCAGTCCTCTGCTATTGCAACCAAAGCACAGAAAGGTACTTCCAAACAAGAACAAAACTCCGAGCAAAAGCCATCTCGATATCTATGGCGCGAATTGTATGCCCCGGCAAACATCCCAAATTGGGTTCTGGCGTTTTTCGCAGGGGTAGCTGGCTGGCTGGCTTACAAGACCTTGAGAGCTATAAAGAAGCAGGCTGAGATTATGGAGGCCCAAGCAAAGGATGCTAGGGAATCCAGCGCAGGGGCTACTAAAATCGCTCTCGCCACGGCTCAGGCCGCTCGAAAGAGCGCCGATGCTGCGATGGCCCAGATTCAGTTGATGAAAGAGCAGTCGCACCGAATGGTGGAAAAAGAGAGAGCGAGACTCAAGGTGCAATGCGAGGGAGTTGAAGTCCAGTGGGGCCCCACTGGAACGTGGATTTTGGTCGCAGATATTGAGATCGCTAACCATGGTTCTTCTAATGCGTATATAACGCGGAAAAGGGGAAAACTTTCGGTTGCCCCGATTAGGGAAGATACTCCAGAATTGGACGATTCTTGCGATATGCTGCTTCCTTATCCATTCGACATTATCAAGCCAGAGGTAGAACCTATCCACGTAGTCGTTTATCTTGAAGACGCGCCCTCCTCCTTCCGTGATTTGTGTATAGAAATTACCTCGTCGCGGCTCACGATGCACCTCTACGGTTTTATCGATTACGAAACCATGGGCGAGTGCTGGCGCTTGCCATTCAGGTACAAATGGGTGATGTCCACAATTCAAGACAACATAAGTGAAAGGGATTTGGCCAACGACATAAACATTGTGGGCGGATGGGATAAACCTTGCGAACAGGGAAATGGCGAGTACCGCATAAATCCAAATTAGGGCACTACCCCAAATTTCTGATCCCTGACCCTTGATCTCTGTTCCCTGCTAAACTCAGTACCGTGCCAACCCAACCCAAACCGCCCGTCTTCCTGCTCGATACCATGAGCTTCATCTTCCGCGCCTACCACGCGATGCAGCGCTCGCGGCCGATGACGACGCGCGCTGGCGTGCCCACAGCGGCCGTCTTTGTTTTCGTCAACATGATCAAGAAGCTGCGCCAGGACTTCGATCCGCGCTACTTTGCAGCGGTTTTCGACATGGGCGGCGAGGTCTTCCGCGATGAGCAGGCGCGCGAAATGCCCATGCTGCGCAAGTGGAACGGCAAGACGCAGAGCTTCGACGAGGTCAGTTACGAGGGCTACAAGGCCAATCGCGCCGCCACGCCCGAGGACCTGAAGCGCCAGATTCCCTACATCCGCCGCGTGCTGGAGGCCTTGCGCATTCCGATTCTGGAGGCCCAGGGCTTCGAGGCAGACGACGTGATCGGAACCCTGGCCCGCGAGGCCGCCGCCGAGCAGCACGAGGTCTTTATCGTCAGCGGCGACAAGGACATGATGCAGCTTGTCACCCCGCAGGTGAAGATTCTCAACCCGCAGAAAGACAACCTGATTCTCGATCCCGCCAAGGTCGTTGAAGTCCTGGGCGTGCCGCCGGAAAAGGTCATCGACGTGATGGCTCTGCGCGGCGACTCGGTCGATAACATCCCCGGCGCGCCGGGCATCGGCGACAAGGGCAGCGTGGATCTGATTCAGCAATTCGGCTCGGTCGAGGCCGTCCTCGATCACGCCGCCGAGGTCAAGCGCAAGAGCTATCGCGAGTCGCTGGAGCAGAATCGCGACGCCGTTTTGCTCTCCAAGGAACTGGTCACCATCGACTCTCATGTGTCGCTGGAGCTTGATCTGGCCGCGATGGAAACGCAGCCACCCGACCTCGATGCCTGCCGCGAACTTTTTACGGAGCTGGAATTCACCTCGATGCTGCGCGATCTGGAGCCAGCCCCTGCGGGGGGCGGACCTTTGGTCGAGATTGTGGAAGAGCCAACGGACGCCCAGGCCGCGGCTTTTTATGCCGCCGCGCGCAAAGGCGGGTTTGCCTTCGCGCTCGATGCCGCCGCGCCCGCGCTGGAAGACGACGAGGACGCAGCGCCGCAATCGCTCTCGTTGCTGGATGTGGCCGAGGCTGCCGAAAAGCAATCGAACTTTACCGTGGGTCTTTGCGCCGATCCGGCCACGGCTCTCCAGCTTCCGTTGACCGAGCCGTTGCGCGCGCTACTGGAAGACGCCTCGGTGCCCAAGCAGACGCACGACTGGAAGCTGGCGCTTCATGCTCTGGCGGCGCAGGGCGTCACGTTGCGCGGCGCGGTGGATGACACTCTGCTGCTGGCCTATGCGGTGAATCCAACCCATGCCATGCCGTCCGTCGCCGATGTGGCCGTGAGCCACGGACAGCTCGCGCCGGAGACGCTGGCCGCCAATGCCGCGGCGATTCATGCGCTCGTTCCTGCGTTGAAAATCGAAGTGAAAAATGCCGGTGTCGAGCGCGTGTATCAAGGAATCGACCTGCCGCTCGCGCCGGTTCTTTTTCGCATGGAGCAGGCAGGTGTGCGCATCGATCTGAGCGTGCTGGACGGCCTTTCCAAGAGCTTCGCCATCGAGCTTGAGCGCGTCGGCGAGCGCATTTTTTCTCTCGCCGGACGCCGCTTCAACATCAATTCGCCCAAGCAACTCGGCGAGGTGTTGTTTACCGATCTCGCTCTTCCAGCACCGGCGCGCCGCGGCAAAAGCAAGGCCGTTTCCACGGCGCAGAAAGTGCTTGAATACTTGGCGGAAGAGCACGAAGTTCCGCGTCTGGTGCTTGAATACCGGCATCTGTCCAAGCTCAAGTCGACCTACATCGACGCCCTGCCGCTGCTCGCCGATGCCGACTCGCGTATTCACACCACCTTTCAGGAGGCCGTGACAGCCACCGGACGCCTCTCCAGCGTGAATCCGAATGTGCAGAACATTCCCGTGCGCACCGAGCTGGGCCGCGAAATTCGCGCCGCTTTTATCGCCGCGCCCGGCACAGAACTGCTCTCCGCCGATTACTCGCAAATTGAGCTGCGCCTGCTGGCTCACTTCAGCGGCGACCCGCTGCTGGTTCGCGCCTACCAGACCAACGAGGACATTCACACGCTGACCGCCAGCGAGGTTTTCGGCGTGCCCGTCGAGAAGATGGACAAGGAGACCCGCAACCGCGCCAAGGCCGTCAACTTCGGCATCGTCTACGGCATTTCGGCTTTTGGCTTGGCGCAGCAGTTGAGCATTTCGATCGGCGAGGCCCAGCAGTATATCGATCGCTATTTTGCGCGCTACGCGGGCGTGCAGGCCTTCATCGAACAAACTCTGGAAGCCACGCGCAAGACGGGCTCGGTGCGCACGCTCTTCGGCCGCGTCCGTCCCATTCCCGAACTGGAGAGCCGCAACCCGAACCAGCGCGGATTTGCCGAGCGCACGGCCATCAACACGCCGCTGCAAGGCACGGCCGCCGACCTCATCAAGCTGGCCATGATCTCCATCGACCGCCAGCTCGCCGAGCGCAAACTGAAAACGCGTATGGTCCTTCAGGTTCACGACGAGCTGATCTTTGAGGTTCCTGCCGACGAGAAGGCCGAAGTGGAAACGCTGGTCCGCACGGAGATGGAGGGCGTCGCAAAGCTCGACGTTCCGCTGGTTGCCGACTTGGCCTTCGGCGCGAACTGGCGCGATTTGTAGAGCAAGGTCAATTTTGTCCCACATCGTAGAAACCTCCCGCTCCCGCGCCGTACGATGGTGTTGATACAGGCCAATCTTGGCTTTATCCGAAGGAAATGATGAGCACGCTGTCCGTTCTGATTGTCGTTCTCTGTATTTATGCCCTGGGATATCGCTACTACAGCGCCTTCCTGGCTGCCAAGGTGCTGGTTCTGAACGACAAGCGCGCCACTCCGGCGCACACTCTGGAAGACGGTCAGAATTATTTGCCGACGCCGAAGTGGGTTCTCTTCGGACAGCATTTTGCGGCCATTGCCGGGGCCGGACCGCTGGTCGGACCAACGCTGGCGGCGCAATTCGGCTTTGCGCCGGGGCTCATCTGGCTGGTGGTGGGCGCGGTGCTGGCCGGAGCCGTGCAGGATTTTACCGTGCTGGTGGCCTCGGTGCGGCACAAGGGAAAATCGCTGGCGGAGATTGCCCGCACGGAGATCGGCTCCTTTTCCGGCCGCGTGGTTATGGTCGCCATTCTGTTCATTTTGCTGGTGACGCTGGCCGGGCTGGGTATTGTGGTGGTGAATGCGTTGGCCAACAGTCCCTGGGGCGTTTTTACCATCGGCATGACCATCCCCATCGCCATGTGTATGGGCCTCTATATGTTCAAGGGACCGGGTGGAACGGCCCGCGTGACGGCGCCGACGATTGCTGGCGTGACGGCGCTGCTGGCCGCGCTGATTGGCGGGCACTTTGTGGCCGGCTCGGCTTGGGCTGGCTGGCTGACCTTCGATCCGCACCAGATCACGCTGCTGCTGGTCGCCTACGGCTTTTTTGCTTCGATCTTGCCGGTCTGGCTGCTGCTGACGCCGCGCGGCTATCTCTCGACTTATTTGAAACTGGGTACGATTGGGGCCTTGATCCTGGGCATCTTCATCGTTCATCCGTCGATTCAGTTTCCGGCAACGACCATTTTTGTCGGCGGCGGCGGTCCCATCATCAGCGGCAAGCTTTTCCCGTTTTTGTTTGTGACCATTGCCTGCGGAGCTATCTCCGGCTTTCACTCGCTGGTCTCCTCCGGCACGACTTCAAAAATGCTGGACAGGGAATCGGACGCTTGCTTTGTCGGCTACGGCGCCATGGTGGCCGAATCCCTGGTGGGTGTCATGGCGCTGATCGCCGCCTGTTCCATGATGCCGGGCGACTACTACGCCATCAACACCGCTCCAGAGATCTTTGCCAAGCTCGGCATGCACACCGTCAACCTGAATTTCTTTTCGCACGCGGTCGGCGAGAACCTGACGGGAAGAACCGGCGGCGCGGTTTCGCTGGCCGTCGGCATGGCGCAGATCTTCCGTGGCATTCCGGGCATGACGCAACTGCTCGGCTACTGGTATCACTTTGCCATTCTGTTTGAGGCGCTGTTCATCCTGACCACGGTCGATACGGGCACGCGTGTGGCGCGCTATGTTCTGCATGAGCTGCTGGGCAAGCTCTGGAAGCCGCTGGGCAATCAGAAGTCGATCCCCGCCGGAATGCTGATCGCGGCGTTGGTCGTTGCCAGTTGGGGCTATTTGATTTACACCGGCAGTGTCGCCACCATTTGGCCGCTGTTCGGAACCGGCAACCAGTTGCTGGCCACCATCGCCTTGGCAATCATGACGGTCTTTTTGGTGAACATGGGCAAGGCGAAGTATGCCTGGCTGACGGCCGTGCCGGGATTTCTGGTGGGCGTGACCACGGTGGCGGCGGGCATTCTCTCCATCCGCGATCTTTTCTGGCCGCTGACGCGTGTCGCGGGCAAGCAGATGCAGGGCTATCTGGACTCGGCTCTGATGGCGATTTTTATCGTGGGCGTGTTTCTGGTGGTTGGCGACGCCGTCCGTCGCATCTGGAAGACGCTGCACGGCGAGCCGGTTCCGGAAGAAGCCTTTGGCGCGGAAGAGGAGCAGCCGCCGGTTCCGATGGGCTGCTGCTAAAGCAAAACCAGAGTCGGTGTACCCAGGGACCATGCATTCAAGTCGACGCGACCATCAGGGAGCGGCGACCAGCCACAAACTTGCCAGGGCATAGCAATTCTGGTTTCGCTCTAAAAAATCTTCGGAATGGGTGTAGACCGGAGCCACGCGGCTCAGTGGCTTTTTTCTCAATCGGGGATTCCCGGCGAGCGATCTTTGCTTGCTGGGATGGAAGAAAAAGTCACCTCCAGATGCTATTGAAAAGATTGCAGATATCTTTAAAATTCTCTATGGCGCTTACGGATAGATTTCCCCCAAAACGTCCGTTCTTACAGGTTCTTGATGGAGTGCCACCGGAAAACCAGATACAACTTATGATGCCTTTGTTCATGCCTCAACCGATTGGTGAAAGGATTCGCATTTCAAAAGCAGGGCGAGTGTATCATCGATCTCAACAGAGCCATCGTTTTTGGTTCTTCAACCATGGATTCGCTGTAATTGCACATCAAGGAGGCGAAACATTTTGACAATGCAATCTCTTCCCCTGCCCGTTGAGACTTCTGAATCTGAAATTTTGTCCGTCGCGCTGATCGGCCCGGACGAGTCACGTCGCAGTGCGATTTTGACTGGTCTTGCCGAATGCCCGAATGTGCGGACCAACGAGTTCGTTTCCTATCCGGCCTCCCTCGCCGAGCTGCCACGGATGCTCGCGCAGGAGCATGACATCGTCATGGTTGACCTGGATGCTGACACCAAACTCGCTCTTGAAATTGTAGGAAGAATCTGTGATGACAGATCGCGAACCGTGATGGTCTTTTCCGCTCAGACCGATCCTCGGGTGGTCGCGGAAGCCATGCGCGCCGGAGCCCGCGAATTTCTCTTCCTGCCCCTCTCCTGCAATGAATTGGGCAAGGCGCTGGAACGCGCAACGATCCGCCGCCCCGGTGTTCGCCCGAAAAGCTCGATGGGAAGTTTCTTCGTCTTCATGGGAACCAAAGGCGGATGTGGCGTCACCACCCTCGCCTCCAATTTCGCGGTGTCACTGGCCAAGGAGTCTCGCGAGAAGGTTCTGTTGATCGATCTTGGCCTCCCGCTTGGCGACGTGGCCATTCACCTCGGAATCGCCACGGAGTACTCGACTGAGAACGCTTTCCGCGACATCGGCCGCATGGATACTAAACTTCTTTTTACGCTGCTGAATCGGCATAACTCAGGCGTCTACGTGCTTTCGGGTCCAGCCGAATTTCCTGTGACCGCGGTGACCAAGCAACAGGTGGACAAGCTGCTGTCGATCGCCCGCCAGAGCTTTGATTATGTGGTCATCGATGCTGGTTCCAGAATTGACTTGATGAATTCCGCTCTTTTTGACGTGATGGGCACCATCTATCTGGTCACCCAGGTCGGCGTCTCCGAACTGCGCAATGCCAATCGCCTGATTTCGCAGTTTTTCGCCACGCGGGGCCGCAAGCTCCAAATCGTCATCAACCGCTATGTGCCTCAAAACATGCTCTTCGATGAAGAGCATGTTTACAAGGCGCTCACCAAGCCGCCCCAGTGGAAGATTCCCAACGATTCCGTCTCTGCCCGGCGCACCCGCAACTCCTCCACCGTCCTGATGCAGGAAAACTCTCCCATTTCCGACGAGATCCGGAAAATGGCGCGTAAAGCCTGCGGCTTGGCTGAAGAGGAAATCCCTGCGAAGAAGAGCATCCTGAGCTTCTTCGCAAAGAAATCCTAGAGCATTTCTCTGGCTCGTGATTGAAACTGGGTTACACTGGGTGCCCCACCTTCGGCGCGTTTTTGTTTTTGCGCCTAAGGTGGGATATTTATAGCTCTTTATAGCTCTTTATAGTTCTTTATGGCTTTTATGGCTTTTTATAGCTCTTTATGGCATTTATAGCTTTTCCCCCTCCGATACAAAAGATCCCAGATCTCGATTCCGAGACCTGGGATCTTTGCAGTTGAGGCCGTCCTACTTCCCGGCCCCGTGGCACTTCTTGTACTTCTTGCCCGAGCCGCAGGGGCAAGGATCGTTGCGACCCACTTTTTCGCCCGTGCGCCGCTGCGCAGTCTGGCTTCCGTCTCCCGCGCCCGCCCGGCTGGCCGCCTCCAGATCCCGCTGTTTCTTGCGGTGAAATTCCTTTTCCAGCGCGTCGATCGTCGTCGAGGCCTGCCGCGTTGAAATCGAAATCTCTCTGGGCTCGGCATCCAGCGTCATCGGCTCGGCGGCGCTGTCAACCGGAGGCGCCGAAGGAACCGTCCGGTTCGGCTGCGGCGTTGTATCCACCGGCCGCCCGTCCGGCCCCATGATCTGCATCCGGAACAGGAAGCGAACCGTATCCTCCTGGAACTTCTGCATCATGGCCTCGAACATATCGAAGGATTCCCGCTTGTATTCGACCAGCGGATCGCGCTGCGCATAGCCGCGCAACCCGATGCCCTCCTTCAGGTGATCCATCGCCAGCAGGTGATCCTTCCACAGCCCGTCGATGACGCTCAGCATCACCATCCGCTCGTGGTAGCGCATGGTCTGCGCCGTCAGCAACTTCTCCTTGGCCTCGTACTGCTCCTTCAGCTTGGTGAAGATCTCGTCGCCAAGTTCGTGCCGGCCAAGTTCCAGCGGCTTGATTCCCGCAGCATCCATGCTCAGCCCGAACTGGTCGACCAGCCTTTCCTTGAGCCCCTTCAGATTCCACTGGTCCGGGCGCACCTTCTCGCCGGCAAACTCATCCAGCAGATCGCTCAGAATTCCGCCGACATAATCCTCCAGAATCAGATCCCGCTGCTCGATGCCCTCCAGCAGTTGACGCCGCAGCCCGTAGACCGCCTCGCGCTGCTTGTTCATCACGTCGTCGTACTCGATCAGGTGCTTGCGCGACTCAAAGTTCTGCGCCTCGACGCCCTTCTGCGCATTCTCGATCTGCTTGGTGACCATCTTCGACGCGATGGGCACATCCTCTTCCATGCTCCGCTTTAGCAGCGAACCCGCCCATTGCCCGGCGAAGATGCGCATCAGGTCGTCTTCCAGCGAGAGGAAGAATTTCGATTCGCCGGGATCGCCCTGACGGCCCGCGCGGCCTCTCAGCTGATTGTCGACGCGCCGCGACTCATGCCGTTCCGTGCCCAGAATGAACAGTCCGCCAGCGGCAATCACCTGCTCGTGATCCTCGCGCGCCGCCTCGGCATGAACCTTCAGCACCTCGGCCCACTCCGGTTCGGAAACCTCGAACTCCTGCCCTTGATAATAGAAGCGCAAAAAGCCCGCCGGCGCCATCGGGTTGATGGCTCCCTCGGCCACGCTGATGGCCCGCGCCTTGCCTTTTTTCACCATCTCCTGCCGGGCCATGAATTCCGGATTGCCGCCCAGCAGAATGTCCGTGCCGCGGCCGGCCATGTTGGTCGAGATGGTCACCATCCCCAGCCGCCCGGCCTGCGCCACAATCTCCGCCTCGCGCTCGTGGAATTTGGCGTTCAGCACCACATGCCGCACGCCTTGACGCGCCAAAATCCCCGAAAGCCGCTCCGATTTCTCAATCGACGTGGTGCCGACCAGCACCGGCTGCTTCTTTTCGTGCAGCGCCGCGATTTCGTTCGCCACCGCCTTGAACTTTTCCTTTTCCGAGCGGTAAACCACATCCGGGTTTTCCTTGCGAAGCATCGGCTTGTTCGTCGGGATGACGACAATTTCCAGCTTGTAAATCTTCTCGAACTCGGCCGCTTCGGTTTCCGCCGTGCCCGTCATGCCGGACAATTTCTGATACAGCCGGAAGTAGTTCTGGAAGGTGATCGTGGCCAGCGTCTGGTCTTCCTTGCGGATGCTCACGCCCTCCTTGGCTTCGATCGACTGGTGCAGCCCATCCGACCACCGACGCCCCGGCATCAGCCGCCCGGTGAAGGTGTCCACGATGATCACTTCGCCGTCCTTCACCACGTAGTCCACATCGCGCTTGTACAGCGCTTCGGCCTTGATCGCGGTCTCGACGTAGTGCTTCATGTCCCAGTTCTCGGCGTCAGCAATGTTGTCGATTCCTAGCGCCTTTTCAATTGTCATCCAGCCGTCGTCGGTCACGCCGATTGTCCGCTGTTTTTCGTCCACAATGTAGTCGCCGGTCAGGTACTTCTCGCCCTCGGCCAGTTGAATGCCGAGTTCCTCCTGGCGCTCTCTGTCGTGGAATTCGATCTCCTCGCCCTTCACCAGAGCCGGAATGATCTTCCGCGCCTTCGCGTAGTTGTCCGTCGTTTCCTCGGTCGGGCCGGAGATGATCAGCGGCGTCCGCGCCTCGTCAATCAGGATCGAGTCCACTTCGTCGACGATGCAGTAGTAGTGCCCGCGCTGCACGCAATCCTTGATGTCGAATTTCATGTTGTCGCGCAGGTAGTCGAATCCGAATTCATTATTGGTGCCGTAGGTAATGTCGGCCAGATAGGCTTCTCTGCGCTCGTTGTCGTCCAGGTCGTGGACGATCACGCCCACCGACAGCCCCAGAAACTCGTAGATCTTGCCCATCCACTCGGCATCGCGCTTGGCCAGGTAGTCGTTCACCGTGACCACGTGTACGCCGTGCCCCGCCAGGGCGTTCAGGTAGCAGGCCAGCGTCGCCACCAGGGTTTTTCCTTCGCCGGTCTTCATTTCGGCGATCTTGCCCTGGTGCAGCACCATGCCGCCGATCAACTGTACGTCGAAGTGCCGCATTTGGACCGCGCGCCAGCCAGCCTCGCGCACCACCGCGAAAGCCTCCGGCAGGAGCTCGTCCAGAACTTCCCGCTCGGCCTTTTTGATCTCTTCGGCGTCCGTGACGCCCTTCAGGCGCTCGGCAATCCGCTCCTGAAATTCCACCGTTTTTGCCCGTAACTGCTCGTCGGTCAGCAGTTTCGTGTCTTCTTCCAGTGCACTAATCACGGCCACAATCGGCGTCAAACGCTTGATAAGACGCTCGTTAGCCGTGCCAAATATTTTAGTCAGTACCTTATCGAAAGTCACAGGAATCTCCGTTTACCAGTGTAAATGCTAATGGTTAAAACGAGCAGAACGCCTCCGCTCCCAAATTCGTCTGGGTGCCCCGCCTTTACAAAGGAAATCGGGTGCCCCACCTTCGGCGCGCATTCGTTTTTGCGCCTAAGGTGGGATATTTATAGTTTTTATGGCTTTTTATAGCTCTTTATGAAAGCTCTGAATCATCCAGTGTTTTGAAGGGTACAGCCCTCAGGTGAAGGGTACGGGCTTTACATGCTGCGGAAAAACTCGATTTCATTTGTGCTTTGTGTCAGGGCACGACTTTAGTCGTGCCGTAAGTCGCTTGAAATCAACGCGGGCTTTAGCCCCTGCGGGATGCGTTCCAGACATTCGAATCCACCTCCGCCTCCCTTGACTCCGCCTCCATTCGTATCTATATTTGTTACAGATGAACGTCAGCACACGATTCACGGTGGCACTGCATGTCCTCACGCTTCTCGCTTCGAGTCCCGGCCAGGCGCTTACGTCGGAGCACATAGCCGGAAGCGTGAACACCAACCCGGTCGTTGTGCGTCGGCTGCTTGGAACCCTTCGCAAAGTCGGAATCGTTTCCTCTCAGCCCGGAAATGGCGGCGGATGGGAGCTGGCGCGGGATCCCGGCAAGTTGACGCTCCGAGACATTCGGCAGGCCGTGAAGGAAGGATCGCCGTTTTCGATGCACAGTCAGCCCCCGAACCCCAAATGTCCGGTCGGTAAAAACATCCAGCAAGTTCTCGGGCCGGTCTATGACCAGGCCGAGCAAGTCATGGAGGACGAGCTTTCCCACACCACCATTCAGTCGCTTCTGCGTGCCGTTCAAAGCAGAGTCCAGGGCTGACTTTTTTTTGTTTATTTTGTAACTTTCACAATTACGAATCATCAGAAGTTTGTACGAATCAACAAACAGGAGGAACCACACCAATGACGATCGCTATCACCGGAGCCACCGGCAAACTGGGCCGGCTCATTATCGACAAGCTCAAAACCCGCACGCCATCAGCATCCATCATCGCTCTGGCCCGTACACCCGCCAAGGCCGCCGATCTGGGCGTTCAGGTGCGCCAAGCCGATTACGGTCAACCTGAGACCATCGAGCGCGCACTGGCTGGCGTTGACACGGTTCTGCTCGTCTCTTCCAACGAAATCGGCAAGCGCGCCATGCAGCATCGCAATGTGATCGAAGCGGCAAAAAAAGCTGGCGTGAAGTGGATTGTCTACACCAGCCTGCTCCACGCAGAGACTTCGGCAATCAAGTCGCTCTCTGGCGAGCATCTCGTTACCGAGGCCGATCTAAAGGCATCCGGCGTGCCGTTCACGCTCTTGCGAAATGGCTGGTATACCGAAAACTACACGGCTTCCGTTCCTGGAGCGGTGGCTGGCGGCGCGTTTCTCGGCAGCGCCGCGGGGGCAAAGATTTCCTCGGCAGCGCGCGCTGACTACGCGGAGGCTGCTGCGGTTGTGCTGACCAGCGAAGGCCAGCAGGGGAAGGTCTACGAATTGGCTGGCGATCAGGCCTACACGCTCGCCGATCTGGCCGCGGAGATTTCTCGCCAAACCGGCAAAACCATTCCCTACAAGAATCTTTCCGAGGCGGAGTACGCCGCGGCGCTCATTGGTTTCGGCCTTCCCGCCCCGGTCGCCGAAGCCTATGCAGCCTTCGATGCCGGAGCCGCGCTGGGCGCTCTCTTCGAGGATGGACACCAGCTATCGAAGCTGATCGGACGCCCCACAACACCGTTGGCAACTTCCGTGGCGGATGCGCTGAAAGCGTGAGATGATTTTGGCTTCGAAAGCTAGACGACAGTGGAGGAGGCCTGTAAACGGGCCTCCTCCCTTTGCCGCATGCGCGTTTCAGAATGACGAATTTCAATCTTGTTCAGGCGCATGATTATTGATCCGCACAAAACGATTGCATCACCATAGGGATGTCATCCTGAGCGACCGGACACTGAGCGAAGCGTAGCGGAGTCGAAGTGGAAGGAAGTCGAAGGACCTGCGGTTGTTTTTTTTCTTTCGCTCGAACCCGCTCGATGCCGGCGCGGAAATTCGCACGGATGAGTCTCGAAAGCGCAGTTGCAGAATCCGGCTAAGAGCCTCTATACAGCACCTCAACCGGAAGCCGGAACTCCGCGAAAATGGGTCAAAAATGAGGTAAAAATGGCGCAAAAACGACCAAAACGAGCAAATTCCCGCACTTTTTGTCCGGTTTCTCCCGGAGCTTTCGCGGCTTTTTGTCCCCCTGTAAACGGAGATTTTTGAGGCTCTTCACTCGTCCGCGCATCTTGGGCACTTGCACGGCGCTGCTTTTGCCCTTTCTGTCGGCATAGAGGACTCCCCATTTTTACAGCGTTCTAATCCCTAACCCCGAATTCCTAATCCCTGCTTCTCTCCCCGTACAATGGAAGAGAAGCCGAACCCCACGCAAACCATGGCCGACAAAGAGCATAAAAAGTCCAAAAAACGTGATGAAGAGCCCGTTGGCAAGGTCTACGACTCCCGGCTCCTCCGGAGGCTCGGCCACTACCTGCGCCCCTACTGGGTGCAGACCACCGTTTCCACCCTGGCCATCAGCCTCAAATCCCTGAGCGATGTGGCCGGCCCCTACTTTGTCATGGTGGCCATTGACCGCTATCTGGCCCCCGGCGCCGCGCCCACGCACTCCATCAACCTCCTGGCGCGCTGGCTGAGCAAAATGGACTGGCTCGGACGTCTGCTGCCCAGCGACCCCTATCAGGGCATCACCCGCCTGGCGCTGCTCTATCTGGGCGCGATTCTTTCGGCCTATCTGCTTGAATTCATTCAGATTTACCTCATGCAGTGGACCGGCCAGAAGCTCATGTTCGACATGCGGCGCGACATCTTCCGCCACATGCAGCGCATGCACGTCGGCTTTTTCGACACCCACCCGGTCGGCCGTCTCGTCACCCGCCTCACCGCCGACGTGGACGCCATCAATGAGATGTTCACCGCTGGCGTGCTGGTCATCGTGGATGACTTTTTCACGCTGTCGATCATGGCCGTCATCATGCTCACCATGAATTGGTGGCTGGCCCTGCTGGCCTTCTCCGTTCTGCCGCTGATCCTGATCGCGACGCGCATCTTCCGCGACCACGTCCGCGAGAGTTTCCGCCGTGTCCGCGCCGCCATTGCCCGCATCAACAGCTTTATTCAGGAGCATATTTCCGGGATGAGCGTGGTGCAGCTTTTCAATGGCGAGAAGCGCGCTTTTGACGCCTTCGAGGCGGTCAACAGCCAGCACATGGTCGCCTTCAAAGACACCATTTTCGCCTATGCGCTCTACTACCCCGCTGTCGAACTTCTTTCCTCCGTCGCCATCGCCCTGGTCATTTGGCGCGGCGGCTTCGGCGTTCTCCACGGCGCGGTTTCGATCGGCATTCTGGCCATGTTTATCCAGTATTCGCAACGCTTCTGGCGCCCCATTCAGGACCTGAGCGACAAATACAACATCATCCAGTCCGCCATGGCCGCCAGCGAGCGAATCTTCAAGCTGCTGGACACCGAGCCGGAGATCGTCAGCCCCGCTCATCCGCTGGCGGGCGACGGCAGCAACCGCATCGAGTTTCGCCACGTCTGGTTCACCTACCAGAAACTGACGCCGGAGCAACAGGCCGCCGTTGCTGCGAACAACACGCCGAATGCTGCAGCGCTCGACGGCATCGAATGGATTCTGAAGGACATCTCCTTCACCATCGAGCCCGGCCAGACGGTGGCCATCGTAGGCCATACCGGCGCAGGAAAGACTACCCTGACCAGCCTGATGATGCGCTTTTATGACGTTACAGCCGGACAGATTCTGCTGGACAGCGTGGACCTGCGCGAATTGGATCTGGGCCTGCTCCGCCAGCACTTCGCCGTGGTTCTTCAGGATCCGTTTCTATTTAGCGGCACACTGGCCGAAAACATCCGCTTCGGCAACGAGGCAATCACTGATGAGGGCCTGCTGCAAGCCGCCCGCGACGTGAACGTGCTGGACTTCATCGAGAGTCTGCCCGGCAAATTCGACGAGCCGGTCCGCGAACGCGGCAACTCGCTGTCGACCGGGCAGAAGCAGCTCATCAACTTTGCCCGCGCACTGGCCTTCAATCCCCGCATCCTCATTCTGGACGAGGCCACCTCCAGCGTTGACACCGACACGGAGCTACGCATTCGCGGCGCGCTGGAACGCATGGTCGAGGGCCGCACCAGCGTTTTGATTGCACACCGCCTCTCGACCGTGCAGCGCGCTGGCTGCATCCTGGTCATGCACAAGGCGCAGTTGCGCGAGATGGGCACCCACCAGGAACTGCTGGCCCAGCACGGCCTCTACTACAAGCTCTATCAGCTCCAATACAAGGACCAAGAACAGCAGACAGTGAACAGCGGACAGTGAACAGTTTTACAGCGCTCTGGCGCGCTGTAAAACTGTATAGCCTCCTGGAAGCCTACAAAAAGAGGAATATCTCGCGCGTCATGCCGACAAATGGCGACGGCGACAAAAGAGCTGCGAAAAGATCCGCTTGCAGGCGTACAAAAAAGCGCAAAAGCGCCGGATCGAGACGGACTTGAAGTCCGCGAAATGGCCAAATTTAGCCGTTTCAGCGCGTTTTTTTGAGCCGTTTTTTGCGTTTGGAAGCAGGTTCAAGAAGAGAACAGGCGGCGAGGCTTTGTGGTTTCCCACCCTAGGCGCAAAAACAAAGACGCGCCGAGGGTGGGGCACCCAGCTCTGGTTCCTTTTACTGTCCCAGCTCTGGTTCCTTTTACTGTCCCAGCTTTGGTTCCATTTACTGTTTCAGTTTGGTTCCATTTACTGTTTCAGCATTGGTTTAGTTACTGCTTCATTGCGGTTTCGACGGCGACCGCGACGGCAACCGATGCGCCAACCATCGGGTTGTTGCCCATGCCGATCAGGCCCATCATCTCAACGTGCGCGGGCACCGAGGACGAGCCGGCAAACTGCGCGTCCGAGTGCATGCGGCCCATGGTGTCGGTCATGCCATAAGAAGCCGGACCAGCAGCCATGTTGTCGGGATGAAGCGTTCTGCCCGTGCCTCCACCGGAAGCGACGGAGAAGAACTTTTTGCCTTCAAGCAGACGCTCCTTCTTGTAGACGCCCATGACCGGATGCTGGAAGCGCGTGGGGTTGGTCGAGTTGCCGGTAATGGCCACATCGACCTGCTCCAGGTGCATGATGGCGACGCCTTCGCGCACGTCATCCGCGCCATAGCAGCGAACCGCGGCGCGCTCGCCCTTGGAGTATGCCTTCTCGCGAACGATCTTCAGCTTGCCAGTCTTGTAATCGAACTCGGTCTGGACATAGGTGAAACCGTTGACGCGCGAGATGATCTGCGCCGCATCCTTGCCGAGGCCGTTCAGGATGACGCGCAAGGGCTTCTTGCGAGCGTTATTCGCGGAACGAGCCAGGCCGATGGCGCCTTCAGCGGCGGCAAACGACTCGTGGCCAGCGCAGAAAGCGAAGCAGTCGGTCTCTTCGCGCAAGAGGCGCGCAGCCAGATTGCCGTGGCCAATGCCGACCTTGCGATCATCGGCAACGGAACCCGGAATGCAGAAGGCCTGCAAGCCCGTGCCCAGCGTTTCGGCAATGTCGGCGGCCGCGGTCTGGTTCTTCTTGATGGCGACAGCAGAGCCAATCAGGTAAGCCCAACCGGCATTTTCAAACGAAATCGGCTGAATCGATTTCACGATCTTGCGGACATCGACACCCTTGTCCAGGCAGATTTTCTCGGCTGCCTCGAGCGACTCAATCCCGGCAGAGGCAAGATAGGGCTCGATCTGAGCAATCCTTCTTTCGTATCCTTCAAATGTAACCATGATCTTCTCCTTATTCCTTGCGGGGGTTGATGGTTTTGACGGCGTCGGCGAAGCGGCCATAGGTGCCGGTTGCCTTGTCCAGAGCGGCCTTGGGATCGACGCCCTTGGCAATCGCTTCCATCATGGGTCCAAGCTTGACGAACTTGTAACCGATGATCTCGCTGTCCTCGTCGAGCGCGAGTTCGGTCACATAGCCCTCGGCCAGTTGCAGATAACGCGCACCCTTTTCGCTGGTGCCGTACATCGTGCCTGTCACGCTGGTCAGGCCCTTGCCCAAATCTTCCAGGCCGGCGCCGATGGGCAGTCCGCCCTCGGAAAAAGCTGTCTGGGTGCGTCCGTAGACGATTTGCAGGAAAAGCTCACGCATGGCGACATTGATGGCGTCGCAAACCAGATCGGTATTCAGAGCTTCAAGAATGGTCTTGCCGGGAAGGATTTCGGCGGCCATGGCGGCGGAATGCGTCATGCCGGTACAACCGATGGTTTCAACAAGGGCTTCCTTGATGATGCCTTCTTTGACATTCAAGGTGAGCTTACAAGCGCCCTGTTGAGGAGCGCACCAACCCACGCCGTGGGTCAGACCTGAGATGTCGCTCACTTCTTTCGCCTTGGTCCAGTGGCCTTCTTGCGGAATAGGCGCCGGGCCGTGATTGGGCCCCTTGGCGACTATGCACATCTGTTCAACTTCATGTGTATGCATCTGGAGTTGCGCTCCTTTGTTCTGTTGGTTAGGTATGGGGCACGCATTGCATCCGATCCCACGCCCCCATAAGGCGTTGGAGATGTTCGCTGAATCAAGCTCTTCGAGCAAGGGTTGCGAGCAGCGGCTGAAATCCAGCCGAGGCCGCCAAGCAAGTCCTGAAATAACCTCGCAAGATGGTTTTGATTATAAAGTCGTCGATTCGCGCAATCTGTGGCCCCGGCCACAGTTGTTCTGGTTCAGGATTGAGCCGCCGGATCAATAGGTCTAGGAAGGAACGAGAGTGCAAGTTCAACAAAACAGGATGTCGTCCTGGAGTTTTGCGGACTCCCACCCATCGGACAAAAACAAAGGCGTCCGATGGATGGGGCACGGTTTCATCCATCGGACGTCTAGGTACATTCTGAATTAGCCTTTACGCCAGAGCCTGATCGACAGCCTCGGCCAGCGTCTTCAGCCCGGCGGCGATGTCGGCCCCGAGATGAACCCGCAGGGCGCGGCGGCCACGCGACTCCAGCACCGCAAGGTCTCCGGCAGCCTGGGCGTCAATGACCACGCCAAAGCTCAACTGCTGCTCGGGAATGGCCACATCGGCGGCGTGATCCGCAGTGATCTGGAGGAAAACGCCGGTGTTGGGGCCGCCCTTGTAGTCCTGGCCGGTGGAGTGAAGGAAGCGTGGGCCAAAGCCGAGGCAAGTGGCCACGTGCTTCTTATCGCGCACCTTGTGACGGATGGCCTGAATCGCCGCCTCGTACTCGGGGAACATGGGCAGGAAGGCCAGCGCGGCAAAGTAGTCGCCGGAGTGAATCTGGTCGAGATGAGCCTTCAAATAGCCTGCCAGCGTCTGGTCCGCGCCGGTCGCTTTGAGTGTGGCGGCGTAGGCTTCGGTGGCATAGAGATTGAAATTCACTTCGCCTTGCCAGCCCACCATGACCGGCTCGCGTGCTGGCAGTTTCCCGGTTTTCTCGTACTCCGCGGTCAGCTTGCGGGTTTCGATCTTGGCCGACTCGACGTCCGGCTGATTGAAGGGGTTGATGCCCATCACCGAGCCAGCGACGGCGGTCGCCACTTCCCAGCCGAAGAACTGCCCGAAGATCTCGTAGCGGCCCGAAAGCTCGATGCGGACAACCGGCTGGCCAGCGGCTTCCAGGGCCGCGACCTTCGCGTCCTGACTGGCATCGGCCGTGCCCGCAAGGCGGATGTAAACAAAGATGCGGTCGTTGCCGTAGAACTGGGGCGCGGCAATCGACTCGCGGTCGACCGGCGTGATGCCGAAGCCCTGCTTGCCGGTGGACTCGGCGATCAACTGCTCCATCCATGCGCCCAGATCGTAGATTTCCGGCGAAGTGAAGATGGTGATCTTGTCGCGCCCTGCGCCAGCCGCCGTGCCGAGCGTGAGGCCCAGCTTGACGGCGGGATTCTCCGACGGAACCAGTTTGGCCGACACCACAGCCTTTTCCGCCTCGGCCAGCAGCCAGGCAATGTCCAGGCCAGCCACGGTGGCCGACACGACGCCAAAGTTGGAAAGCGCCGAGAAGCGCCCGCCAATCTGCGGGTCGCCATAGAAGATGTGCCGGAAGCCGTCCTGCTTGGCCACCTGCTCCATCTTCGAGCCGGGATCGGTGATGGCTAGGAAATGACTGCCGGCCTTTTCCGCGCCGACGGCCTTCTTCATCTCATCGAAGAAATACTGCTTGAGGACGTTGGGCTCCAGCGTCGAGCCGGATTTGCTGGCCACGACGACCAGCGTCTCGGCCAGATTGACCTTGTCGCGCGCGGCCTTGACCTGCTCCGGCGAGGTGGAATCGACGATGTGCAGAGCGGGGAAGCCCGCCTGCTGGCCAAAAGTGACCGACAGCACCTCGGGGCAGAGGCTGGAACCGCCCATGCCCAGCAGCAGGACAGACTTGAAGCCAGCGGCCTTGACATCGGCGGCCAGCGCGGAAAAATCCATCAGGTCTCTCTGTTGCCGCCCGACAATGTCGATCCAGCCCATCCAGTTCTGTTCGCCATCGCGCGTCCACAGACCGGGATCCTTCTGCCAGAAGCGGGAAACCTTGTTGTTTGCGGTCCAGTCGGCGACAGCCTTGCTGACGGCGTCGCGAAGTTCATTCGGCAGTACGAATCGGATGTTCATCTTGTGCTCTATTGTCCCTCAAAGAAGCGGTTTGGGAAACCCGCGGGGTCCGGGCGGTTGAACGCAAAAGAAGGAGAACGGCTCTAGCCAAACCGGAGATCGTCGCCCGGCTCTGTCGCGTTCTCCAGGTCAGGCTTCCAGAAATGAAGCCACTGGGCAAAGAATAACGCTACGAACTGAGTATTGGTAAAAAGATAGCGACGCCACAAGCGCCGGGGTTCCTGCAGCAATCGGTGCAGCCACATCAGGCCGATGCGCTGCAGAAACTGCGGCGTGTCTCTCAGCAGGCCGGCATGATAATCAAAAGCCGCGCCCACCGCCAGAATCGGCATGGACAGGAGCTTTCCCATTTCATAGGCAAAGACCTCCTGCCGGGGGCAACCAAGCCCGACAAACAGAATGGCCGCTTTCGAGTCGCGGATGCGCGCGGCCGTCTGCGGCCATTCCTCTTCGGTGAGCTGGCGAAACCTGGAGGGCTCCATTCCCGCAAGGATCAGGCCGGGATATTTTTCAAGAAGACGGCCCCGCAGCTTTTCCAGGGTATCTGCCTTGCTGCCGTAAAAATAGACCGGGAGACCCTGCCGCGCGGCCTCCGCGCAGAGCTTTCCGGTCAGGACGGGTCCGCAGACCGTAGCGCGAAGCCGGGCGCCATGAAAAAGATTCAGCGCCCAGCGCACCGGCTGGCCATCGGGAACGACAAGATCGAGATGATTCAGGCGATAGCGATGGGCGCTGTCGCGCGCGCCGGTCATGACGCCATGCACGGCCAGCGCGCTCACGGTGCAACGCCGGCCAGCCTGGGCACACTCCAGAATTTTGTCCAGGGCACGCTCATAATCCACGGCACAGACACGGATGCCAAGGATATTTCCCGCGCCGTGGTCGATCATGCCTGTTCCGCGCGCCAGCGCTCGACATTCTTTTCATAGATATCGCGCAGGATGCCGGGAACATCGAATTTCTGCTTCCAGTTCGGATAGTGCTTTTTGAACTTGCCCGTGTTACTGATCCACCAGATATGATCGCCGATGCGGTTTTCTTCCGTGTAAGTCCACTTCAACTCGCGGCCGGTAATCTGCTGGCACAGCTTGATGGCTTCCTGCATGGATGCGTTGCTGAAGCGTCCGCCGCCCATGTTATAGGCTTCGCCACTGCGCGGATGCTGATAGAACTCATGGAAGCAATTGATCAGGTCGAAGCAGTGGATGTTATCGCGCACCTGCTTTCCGCCATAGCCATAGACGGTGTATTCCTGGCCCAGCGCCGCGCAACGCATCAGATACGCAAGGAAGCCATGCAACTTGGTTCCGCTGTGATTGGGGCCGGTCAGGCAGCCGCCGCGAAAACAGGCGGTCTTCATGCCAAAGTATCTGCCGTACTCCTGAACCAGCACATCGGCAGCCACCTTGGAAGCTCCAAAGAGGCTGTGAAGCGACTGGTCGATTGACATGGTCTCGTCAATGCCCTCGGCGTAGGGATGATTCGGATCGATCTCCCAGCGGGTTTCCTTTTCAATCAGCGGCAGCCGGTTGGGCGTGTCGCCGTAGACCTTGTTGGTCGAGGTAAAGATGAAAACCGCGTCCGGAGCGTACAGGCGAGTGGCCTCAAGAAGATTCGAGGTGCCCACGGCGTTGACGGAGAAATCGGTGTGCGGCTCACGAGCGGCCCAATCGTGCGAGGGCTGGGCCGCGGTGTGAATCACCAGAGAGATATTCTTTCCCAGACTGGCAAACAGGCGATTGACCTTTTCCTCATCGCGGATATCGAAGTTTTCCCAGCGATAGGAAGCTCCCAGCGCTTTCTGCAGACGCTCCTGATTCCATCGCGTCGAAGCCTTTTCACCGAAGAACCGGCTGCGCATATCATTGTCAATTCCTACGACCTCAAAGCCCAAATGCGCAAAGAAAGAAGCCGCCTCCGACCCAACCAATCCAGCCGATCCAGTAATCACCGCTACACTCAACGCCAGCCCCCGATCCTAGATAACTTCGAATAAAAATAATCCATCACAAGATGAACCATGCATCAGCAGCAGCAAACCCGGCGTCATTCGGATACAGCAACGACCCACGACAGATCAATCAGCGCCGGTTTCGCTTTTTCATGAATATGATTTTGATTTTGATGATATTTCACTTGAGCGGGCAAAACAACCCCAAAGATTTCGAAGTAGGAGACTCCGGGAACCGGGTGCGAATCAAACACAGGCCATGGCTCGAAGCTCTCTTGCGCCGCAGTGAAACTATGATCCGGCACTATTTGATTGTGATACGAAAAGCAACCGCAGGTCCTTCGACTTCCTTCGCTGCGCTCCGGTCGCTCAGGATGACAGCTCGTTGGTGGTGCAATCTTTTGTGCCGGATCAATAAAGTCGTGCCCTGACACAAAACTTTGTTTTTCCGCAGCCTGGTTAGCCCGTACCCTTCAAAACATTGGCTTATTCAGAGCTTCCTCAACGGAAATGGGGGCGATTGAAGTGATACAAGACGCCGGCAGTCACGCCCTGAGGATGAATCTCCGCGACCGGCTTGCCTTTATTGTTGAAAATCATGTCGGGCCAGAACTGGTATTCATAGTCGGCGCGCACCCAAACACACCGCGCGACCCGGAATTCCACGCCACCCCCCGGAGCGGTAATGGTACGGGAGTCGCTATAACGGAACCCATTCCTTCCTTCGGCATCCCTGTTGCCATATCCCGCCAGGAACTTTCCGTAAGGACGGAAGTTACGATAGCGCCGCCAGGAGTAGATCACACCGCCCTCGACGACATCCTCGCGCAGGCCCGGTTGGGACGACGAACGGCCATAGTTGAGATCGCGCGCCGCCATTTCCACGCCGATTCCCTGCAGGAAAGACGGCACACGGCTTGGGATATAGTCAATCCACAATGTGCCGCCAAGCAGGTGGCCATGCCCCCAGTCTGGGTTATAGCCGGAAAAGCCAGCGCCAATGGCCAAAGGCGGCTCCGTCCTGGTGGCTGCCGGTACAGCTTGCGCATGAGTTGAAGATGCCGCGCTAAGAAAAACGAGTGCGAGAGATATCTCGAGGCACGCCTTCAAACGCATCCTGCGTCTCCTTCCAGTAATGTTACAGAATACTCTATCCAAGGGCTTTCGCTTGCGGTTGAACACACAACTGCACGACAAAAAGCCTGCTAGTTTATTTGGACGACGACATTCCTTTTTATCCTTACATCCATTCCAGAAGATTCTTGAAGAAGTTACCTTGAGTTCGTGCCCCCCCCCGGTCTCAAAATCGAAACCGGGGGCACCCAACGGCGGTACAAATTCAAGCTGTCGGAGACCTAGCGTTTACGCAGCCGGCCAGCGAGGCGTGATGCGCATCAACTCCAGTCCGCCCAGATCCTCCACGACAAACTCCGGCGAAGCGGCGGGGGCGGCGGCAATGGCGCCCTTGGGCAGCTCGAATGGCTTGAAGTCCGTGCCGGAAATTCTGGCCGCTCCATCGGCCACGAACAGGTACTGGAGCCCAGGAAGGAACTCGTCTTCACCGGGCAGGCGATCGCTTGCCCGGCCGCCAAGAACGCCAATGCGCTCGACGCGGAAGTAGTTGCCGTCGATCAGGATGGTCCGGTCGAGCAGCTCATTGGGCTTGATTTTTCCGGCGCCGGTTACAAGGCGCGTGGCTTCGAGAGATTTCTCGATATGCAACTCGCGCCCCCGCCCGTAGTCGTACATCCGATAAGTCAGGTCGCAGTTCTGCTGCGTTTCCAGCAGAATCGAGCCGGGCCAGATGGCATGAACCGTCCCCGCCGCCACAAAAATCATGTCGCCGGCGACCACGTCGAGCAGATTCAGGCTGCTCTCAAGCGTGCCCGCCTCGATTCCCGCCTTGACTTCATCCAGTGTGACGCCGGGCTTGAGCCCGCAGGCCACCTGCGCGCCCGGCTCGGCGGCCAGCGCGTACCAGCACTCGGTCTTGCCGCGCGGATCGCCGTACTTCTGCGCCATGCGGTCGTCGGGATGCACCTGCACGCTGAGCTTTTCCTTGGCGAAGATGATTTTGATGAGCAAGGGCGACGGATTGCTCTCGCCCTGGTGCGGGGCCAAGCGGCCCAGCAGGCTTTCCGGTGCTTCGGCAAACAGCGCTGCCATTGTCTTTCCAGCGTGCGCGCCGGTCATCGCCACGCATTGATCCCCGGTGAGCCAGGCTTCGCCAAGGGGAGCGCCTTCGGCAACCTTGTCATACCAGGGATGCAGATCCTGAAAGCCCCAGGGCCGTTCGGAAAAGCTGGGCGCGATGCGAAAGGGCGCCCAGAGGGAAGCAGCGGGCTGCGATGAAAATTCCATGAAAACACTCCTTCGGCTTCTTCAGGAAACAAGCTTGTTGCAGTCCACTTTATCAGAGAGGCAAGCGGCTGCCGTGTGATTTCAGGATCAGGGAATGCGCTCGTCAAGTGCGGCTCGGCTTGCTCCATCCACCCTCAAACGAATAGCCTAGGCCTTGTAAGTCTTTCCTGGAAACTTCTGAACCGGTTTCCTGGCGAATCCATCAAGGAGACAGCAGGAAGCTATGTCGAAACCAGTTTCCATCTGTGTAATCGGGTCCGGTTATGTGGGACTCGTTGCGTCGGTTTGTTTTGCGGAGTTAGGCCATCAGGTCATCTGCGTGGACAATGACGAAGCCAAGGTGAAAACCCTGCGCGAAGGCGGCGTGCCCATCTTCGAGCGCCATCTGCCGGAGTTGCTGGCCAAGCACCGGGAACACGGCGTGACCTTCACGACGGATCTGGGCGAGGCGGTCAAAAAGAGCGAGGCTATTTTTATCGCCGTGGGCACGCCGCAGGGCGACACCGGCGCAGCCGACCTCTCCTATGTCGAAGCGGTTGTCTCGGAGATTGCCCGCTCCATCGACGGCTACAAAGTCATTGTGGAAAAGAGCACGGTGCCGGTCTACACGAATGAGTGGATACGGCGCGTGATGAATCGCTACGGCGTGGATCCGCAACACTTCGATGTGGTTTCAAACCCCGAGTTTCTGCGCGAAGGCACGGCCGTAAAGGACTTTCTGCATCCGGATCGCATTGTGGTGGGCGCAAACACAGTGCGCTCCGCCGAGTTATTGCGGCGCATCTACGAGCCGCTGACCGACGGCAGTTACTATGCGCGGCCCGACGCGCTGGCGGGAGATTGCAGCGCGCAACATCCGGCCAAGCTGCTGGTGACTTCAACACAGAGCGCGGAGATCATCAAGCACGCCTCGAATGCTTTTCTGGCACTGAAGATTTCCTTCATCAACGCCGTGGCCAACCTGGCCGAAACGGTGGACGCGGATATCGAGGACATCTCCGCAGGCATGGGCCTGGACAAGCGCATCGGGCCGAAGTTTCTATCGGCCGGGCTGGGCTATGGCGGGTCTTGCTTTCCGAAGGACGTGGCCGCGTTTCACTGGGTGGCGCAGCAGCAGGGCGTGGATTTCCAACTGCTCGACGAGATTCGCAAGGTGAACGAAACCCAGAAGGAAATCTTCTTCAACAAGGTGCGCGCGGCGCTGTGGACCCTGCGCGGCAAGCATCTGGCAGCCCTCGGGCTGGCCTTCAAGGGAGATACGGACGACATTCGGGAATCTCCGGCGATCGAAGTTATCAAGAAGCTGCTGGAAGCCGGGGCCTCCATCACGGCATACGACCCGGCGGCCATGGAACGCGCCAAGGAAGTGCTGCCTGCGTCGGAACATCTCAACTATGCGACGGACGTTTACGAGGCGGCAAAGGATGCAGACGCGGTGCTGATCCTGACCGACTGGAAGGAGTTTGCCGAGATCGATTTGACGCGCCTGAACCGGGCGGTTCACTTCCCGATCGTGATTGACGGACGCAACCTTTACAAGCCGCAGCAGATGCTCGATCGCGGCTTCACGTATGTGAGCGTGGGCCGGCCCGCGAGTTATCAGGCGCAGCAGGGCAAGCCGCGCAAACCGCTGGTGTGAGAGAGCGGAGTTAGCGGTGTTAGCCGCGCTCCGCGCGTGTTAGCGGTGTTAACTTCGCTAATGATTCTGCACTATTGGTTTGCGATATGAGAGGAGAAAAAGCAACCGCAGGTCCTTCGACTCCCTTCGCTCCGCTCCGGTCGCTCAGGATGACAGATCTTTGGTTATGCAATAGTTTTGTGCCAGATCAATAATGAATTGTTGAAGGTAAGATTTCTTGGAGCGTAAAACTTTGACCATGCGCGTACTTGTCACCGGCGCTGCCGGATTTCTTGGTTCTCATCTAACCGACCGGCTGCTGGGCGAGGGCCACACCGTTGTGGGCGTCGATAACCTCTCGACCGGCAACCTGGAAAACCTCGCGCACCTCAGCCATGAGCCGCGTTTCCGGTTTGAAGAGCAGGACATTTGCCAGCCCTTCGACTTGGGCAAGTTCGATTCCGTTTTCGACTTCGCCTCTCCGGCCAGTCCGCCGGAGTATCTACGCCTGGGAATCGAAACCCTGCGCGTGGGCTCGGTGGGCGTGGAAAAC